>OIYG01001165.1_pt1 | contig 20866 bp, 27 predicted proteins | sample 1587861 | NCBI WGS metagenome assembly OIYG01 (sample SAMN03283272) | human gut metagenome | biome: human-associated habitat; material: feces | host: Homo sapiens | place: Peru | collected 2012 | reverse complement strand
TCTGTGCATTAGCACTTTTATAAATAACTGTCATGACTAGTTATTTCCCTAAAAATTGTCTTATCGTATTGATAGTTGTATCTGCATCTAACCCACGTTGTCTGCACAATGAACGAAATGCATTTTCTGGTGATCCATACTGTTTAATCATGTTTTGAACTTGTGGATTATTAATTCTTTCATTCACGAATGTTTGAGGATTTCCAATCCCCTTTAGCATGTTCATCATTGGATTCTGATTTAATGATGTTTGTGTTAGTTGCTGGAATAGCTTGTTCATTCTTCATCTCCTTTAGAATTGCCATCAATTCATTTCTTGTTACATATTGGTTTGGCTGTGGCTGAGGTTCATCAATGATTTCTTGATATCTGAATTTTCTCAACGAACACATTCCAATGTTGTCGCATATCTTGATATAAAATAATCCATCGTTTTCACTGTCCAAAAGTACAGTGTTGGAATTAGGCGGTAATTGGAAAGCTTTAGCACCTTCGATTCCTTGTACCCAGTTGATTCCATTTTTCTGAGGTTGATATCCTAAAAATCCGTTATTATACATAATCTGATATCCTTTCTTCACACTATAATTATCAAAGAAAAGTCGGCTTAAAAAGTATCAATAAAAGTTCAGAAAAGTATCGGAAAAGTATTAAAAACCATAAAAAAAGAGGGTATTGCATTACACAATACCCAAGTTTAATTTTCATCTAAATATGTTTCTTCTACACTATTTTTTCTAGGTGGTAGAAGAACACTGTATTTTTGAACTTTATCGTACTTTTTCTTTAATCTAGCTATTATTCTTTTAACAGAACTTTCTGACATATGTAATTCGTATGCCTGTTTTGTAATAGTCCATCCGCTTACTCTTGTACGGATTATCATTTCTTCTGTTTTTGTAAGACAAGCAAGAGATATAAATTCTTCAAGTATGATTTTGTTCCAAGCTACTTGCTTACTCATAATTAAAAATCATTTTTACTATATGCCTTCTCGTATACCTTTTTTACATTAGCGATTGCCATCACGGCTTTACTGTTTGGATAATCAGGGTGCTGTCGGCAGTAGTCTTCATAATAGTCTATCGCGCTGAGGCATTCGTTGAACTCTTCCTCGTCGTGATGAATGCCGTGCTTGATTTCACCGTTAAATCTCAAAACACAAGCGCGCTTGTTTTCGGCTTTGTTTAAATCAATCTTACTTTCTAAGCTATCTAGCTTCTTTGAAATGTCGTCGACTGAAAACTTCTTTTCTAGCTTGTTAGCAAGTTTGCCACTACTTATTAGTGCAACTGTAATAGGCACCAACACATTAGTTAATAATACAATCCATGTCTCCATGCCTTGCCGTTATTGCTCCTGTTCCTTCTTGTATTTTGAAGAACTATACATTAGGCACGCGCCCAATAAAGTTACGACACCCATAATTGTCGCCGGAATTTTGTCCGCAAACGGTAAACCCCATATTGCGGCCATTGCTTTGTAAAAAGTTGCAATTGCCGGCAATACGATTGTTGTTAACCATTTCAAAAAATCATAAGTTTCATTGTTCATTTTAAATGCGATAATTTTTTTCATTTTTCATCCCTCCATGATCTTCTTTATTTCATTTAATTTTTCGTTAGCTTTTTTTAGCTCCTCTTTTACTGCGTTCAGTTCTGCTTGAAGTTTATCGTATTCAGCTTTTGAAACGGTTTCTTCTGTTGGTTCTGTAGGTTTGCTAGGTTCTGTTGGTTCAGCAACCTTCATCTTTCCGATTGCTAATACGTTTGGAATATGACGACCTGTGTAAATGATTGATTGCCACTTGCTATCTGTAAACGCCATCATTTGAGTTGAACCACCACTGTCTACTAAGAATGCATAGTCAGCGTTACAATCTAACGCAAAGTTCTGCATTAGCTTTGGAAGTACTTTGCTAGCAGTACATACAATGCACCATGTATCTTTAATCTTCATAAACATGGTTTGACTGTTTGCGTAGTTGTCCTTATTGCCAAACGCTGATGAACGATGATTACAAGCTACATGATTAAATACAACTGTAGCGTATGGTGAACATGCGAAGTTCACATCCGCCTTAGAATACCAATAATCATTAGCGGTACATCTACCACACTCACCATTTTTCAATTCATAGAACACTTCATAAGCACCGTTCTTAGGTGCTAGGTCATGTCCTGTAGTGTGTACATCATCACCGATACTTTGCTCAACACCGTAATGTTGACCATATTCTGATTTTGAAGCCATTTCAAAATAGTTACAATTTGCATCAGCCATGATTAATAAATTACTATGGTCGAATTTTCTAATATCTTGAGTAGCCTTTTCGTTTCCTAAAGCACTAAGCATGAATAATTTCTTGAATTTGTCATAGCCTTTATAGACTTTCAGATTTGCACCTGAATATGTCAAACTCTGGAATCCATCATTTAAATTCATAATTGCTTCATCTCCTTTGCATGTAATACCTGAGCAACTTTTCAATGTTGCTCCCTTTGTATTGAGTATTTTCGTAAAACTTGTGTCAACAAACATAACCTCAAGTGGATTTAATTCGTTGTATAAAGTCCACGTTCCATTTTTAGCCTTGTATCTTTTTCTAACATCGCCTTCAGCAATTTCTAGATGAATGTGATTGCCAGTAACTTTACCTTCGTAAGGATATTTAGTTCCTTCTTGATACATCTTTTCATTGTGGTAAAGCCTACCAATTTTATGTTTATTCAAATCGTGTGTTAGCGATACTGTTACCACTCTATCCACACCATCTGCACAATGTACCTTAGTAGGATTGCCTTTAGAATCGCATGACAGAAAATGATATGTATTAGTTGCACTACTCCAACAACACGTACACTTCCAAAAAGTATCACCTCTGGCATACCAAATGTCTTTTCCTGTATCTCTACCGCCTAAATCAACCGCTTGATTTGCATGAGAATAACTTCCACCTGGCAATTGAGTTATGTTTAAATATTCCATTCCAAAACACAAGTTATCCATGTTACCACCTCACTTTCATAATAAAAAGCCGTATTGCTACGACTTATTCAAATTCAGCTTTAATAATATCTAATCCTGTTATACCAACAATAGACCACTTTACACCTTTTTTAGCTTGGTAAACTTTCATACCAGTTCCTGCTCCATAAGCTCCAGTATTATTCTTAACATCAAGAATACTTGTTAATCCGCTTGCTGTAATATTAACTTGCCATGTATTAATAGCAACTATGATGTAGCAGTCTTTTTCGGGTGTTTCAGTATAAGTTTTATTGTTGTCTCCATTAAAGGCTATCAAGGAAGTAAATTTCAATTTAGATACCCCCCCCGATTTCCGTACAATTAAACAATTTCCCATCTTTTCTCCTTTGTTATTTATAAAATTCCAATCAATATTATTGAACCTTGGTGTCCTGTTCTTCCTACATCAAATACAGTTCCTTTTGGAACATTTTCATAGTAATAATGATACCAAGAAAATATTTGCCCCCATGTATCGTTATACCCTGAGCTAATCTTTACAGCCTCGATACTAGGTGTTGTTGTAGTTTCCCATGAGCCACCATTTTGACCATTCAAAATAACATACACTCTTTTGTAATCTTTCTCTGTCGTTGCCTTTAACGTGGTTCCTTGAGAATTACCGAATGTAACATATTTTGTAGCGATAATTTCGCTTCCACCGCCACCTTTTCTTGTTATCATGCAATTGCTCATTCCAACACCTTCTTTCTGAAGATGTTTTTTAGGTAAGAAATACACTTAGTTATTCCCCCCCCGAGAGAATTCCGATGATTAGAACGTGCCCCCAACCGTTTGAAGCACCACTCCAAGAAATCGAATGCCCTTTTTTAGCACTACCATATACATTAGTTCCTGTTACGTAATCGTTATCTTTACCAATACTGCCGTTATATCCCCAATCTCCTTTAGCTGCACTAGCTAATTCTTGCAATCCGTTTACATTGCATGAAGGTATTCCAGCTTGAGTTCTTTTCCCATCCACACTTCTTGTAACAACTATTGCCACATAGTCTTTTTGAAGAGTAATAGAACCACTGCCACCACTTTCTGCAAGCTTTTCTCCTGTCAATTTAGAAGAGCCGCCTTTTCTTGTAATTAAAGCATTTGCCATATATAACTATCCTTTTAATTCTTTTCCGTAAAGTTCTTTATATGCTTTTTTTGTTTCTTCAACATATCTTGTAGGAACATCATCTAAAGTTTTTTTGCCATTATGAATGGCTCTTGCATATATTTTTCCCATATTACACCTCTGCTAATTCCATTAATGCATCTGCATGTTCATTGAGTACTTCTGATACTTTTTCCTCAAAAGTTTTCATTCTGTTCTGAATAGTAACCTTTACAGTATCACCATCTTTTCTAGCGGAAATACCTTCTGGAATTACTTCAACATATTCAGTACCGTCTAATGTTAGTGTTTTCATATTTTCTACCGTTAGATTGTTTTTGATTGCATCCACTTCTTTAAAATTAGAAGTAGTCATTGTAATCAGCGTAATTGTAGATTCATCATCTACGTTAAATTTTGTTCCATCAGTGAATACTAATACTTTCATCATTTAACTCCTTTCACCAAAATAACAAAGTTTGAAGTAGGTTTATCTAAGCAGTACAAAGTCAATGTTTTTGTTTGTTCGTACAAATAAGCATATTTTAATGTTGCATATGCTTGTTCTTCTTCCTCAGTAGGAAGTGTTCCTGTAGCACCTATTTCAATAATTGGGTAACTGTCTATAATTTTGTTTACTGTTAAATCCTGGTAATAATAATCTCTTCCATCAATTGTTTTAGTACTAGAACTCCAACTTGATGCAGCCACATTAAATTTAGCTGTATTTGTACTACTTGGTATAGCTATGCTAAAAGCCATTGTAATTTTTTCTACTGCTAGATTCGTAGCGGTATATGTTGCAATAATCATTTCGTATACTGAACCGTTAGTATTGATATCTTCTTTTGTTGGTGTATAACTACCTAAATAAGAAACAATACTGATAACATTTTCTGTAGCTAGATCGTACTTCACTACAATATATCCGTTTGTTGTTTCAGATGATGGAAGTTTAACGGTTATGTCTTGCTCCTCGGTAACAAACTCTCTACCCATCATAATTCCATACATTGCTGGAATATGAACGAGTGCAGCACCTAATGAATTAATTGTTATTCCGTTAAACAAACCATCACTGAAAATCATGTTAAATAGCTTGCCATCATCACTAGGAGAGACATTTTGTCCGTTTGCTCTAATTACTCTCATTGTTTGTAATCCTCCAATTTTCTCTGACGATTTGTGTTAATCGTGTTCTTGCCATGCCAAAAGTAAGTACCATCGTTTTATCTGTTATTACTTCCTTACTAGTAAGCATTGTGTAGTATCTAGCATCATCTACTATAATTAGATATCTTGTGCCAATATCGCCAATATAAACTAACTTAGAATCCGTTTTGACTGTCAATTCTAACTCATCATCATAAGATGTTCTTTGCATTGAATCGAAAGCATCTTCTTTGCACACTTGCTCAAAAGATTTAGCTTCTTGTGTTACTACACCGTCTTTATCTTTCTTTTCTTCAACTGCCTTTTTCTTCTTAAACTTTTTAGAAACAGGCAATAATCTTGGTGCTTTTGGTTCTTGATCTACATAACCGCTAAAACCATCTGGATGCCAATAAAATACAAGCATTGGTGTAAGGTTTGCTTTTTCCTCATCTGTTGCACCTTCTTTGTAATATTCACTATTTAAATAAACTATCTTATTAGGTTTCTTACTGTTAGATGTTTTCATCGAATAATCTAATACATCTGTTTCACTTGTATCTATTACCCAAAATTCTTCAGTATCAACTAAGTGAATATCAATTTGAATAGTTTGTGTTTTAGGTACAAACTCCATATCAACAACTAATCCATATACTTTTAAAAACTCAACAGTTAAATCGTAAATGTTGTAAATATCATCATTTGCTACTTCAATATTTCCATTAGTACTTGAATGCTTTGTGATATTCATTCCGATAATGTTTTGATAAGTATCGCCACTAGCAAAGATTGCTTTCATTTGTAACTCAAGCCAATCCTCTAACGTCATTTTGTTATCATTGACTTTAGCTACCGAACCTAAATCACCATCAAAACAATCCATATCAAGTAATGACTGCAAAGGCAATAAAGTTACCGTTGTGTATGTTTTATCGAACGTATAATCATTTATAACACCTTGATAAATTGCTTTTTCATCTAAAAACAAAGTGACTATATCGGTTCTTGATATATCCACTTTGCCTATTAGAGTTATTTTAGTTTTTTCTTGTGATATATAATCGTAGACAAGATTATCTACTTTTATTACTTCTTTATATTCTTTATATTCTAATGTTCTACTGAATACTGTTACACTATACCGTTTCATAGACTTCCTCAATTTCTAAAATTGCATTAATTTTATTTCCTGATGTTTCAGTAACTCTAAGCATTGATTCACCTGTAGGAATTACAATAAAAGCTTTATTGTCAAAATCTATTTTCTGATATAAGTTTTGATACAGCGTATCATCAAGCGTATATTCAGCGATTTCTCTTTCGTTGTCATTAGAATTAATAATCAGTTTGTGGTTCGACGGTATTTCTACATTCAAACCATTCTTGATCAGCGTTTTTCCATTTTGAGATAAAACCCAATTTGGATTAACGCAGTTTCCAAATAAAGTTAATATGCTCGGACATTCTTCTGTACCTTCATTGATAATTCTAAATTCACCACTTGCTGTTTCAACATAAGTATAACCATATGAATAGTTATACTTCTTTATATTAGTTGAATCTTCTGTGGCAGTCATTGCTCTTCTAGGAATATACCATTTACTTAATGCAGTAAAATCAATCGCACATGTCAGTAAGCTTGTAGAAGAACTAATCTCGCTTTTATCAAGTCGTGTAACAGTACATTTCAGATATGCCCATTCATCTAAAGGTTTATAAGCTAGTTTCAAAGGTTTATATGAGATAAACTTTGTAAACTCTTTATATTGCTTGTACCCTTTAAAAATCATCTCTCCTGTTACAGCTTTTTGTGATGATTTTTCTTCTGTAATTTCATAGACAGTTCCAATATTTGCATATGAATTATCCATTGAAAAACCTAAGCCATCTGGAGAGTTAAAAAAAGCATCTAGGCGCATGAGATTAAACTCTGCGCCTGTGCTATTAATTAATTTGAACTGCCTCATTAGATTGCACCTCCGAGCAGTCTATCCAAATCACGTGCAACGGATAATCCATCACGTTTTGAATAATTTCCATTAAATGTCAGATTTTGTGTTATTTGATGACTTGAGCCACCGCCAAATAATCCAGATACTGCATTTGAGCCATAAATCATATTATCTATAACAGATTTAGAAACATTTTTAGCCATATCACCTACTGCATCCATTTTCGCCTTTAATCCAACGATTAATCCATCATCCCAAAACATACCTATTTCTTTAGCTAGTTTTGAAGGAGAATTAACCTTCATTGAACCTCTTGTTGCTGAATCAATATATCTTCCAACTGAATCAGCTGCACTTTTTACTGCCGCTAATTTTTCTTGGTCTTTTAATCCAGCAATCAATCCATCTAGCCAATATGATGTAATTTGTTTACCACTATCAAAATTAATAATTTCTTTAGCAGCATTTACCGTCAAATTACTATCTTGATATGTTTCTGGAACAATATCTTCCGTGAAACCTCTGTTAATTTCTTCTGTTGCTGAATCAGTAAATGGCGTAATAATTTGTGTTCCGCTTGATTGTGCTGCACCAACTAAATCTGGATCAATACCTATTTCAGATAATGGACTTAAAATATTTTGTTTCCAAGTATCAACTGTACTTGTTCCAGAATCAGCTATATTTTGATTCACACCAGCAAGAGATTCATCTATTTGATATCCGATTGCATGTGCTACTTCAGCTGCTTCATTAGTTGAAGTTTCTAAATCGGTATGAATTACTACTCTATTATTTGGGTCAGCTGTATATCCTTGCAGTTCTGTTATTTGATTAATAACTTCATCTTTTGCCTGTTTAAGCAAATCTGCAACACCTGCATTTTCTGGGTCTACCATTTCTTTAAGCAACGCATCGTATGCAGTCCATAATGAGGCTATTTGTTCTTCAGTTGTTAAAGCTGAATTTTCTATTCCATTTGAGAATTCATAGAACTTTTGAATTGCACCTTCTAAATCACCACTATTAGCAAGATCAATGCTTTCTTCAATGTTTCTCATCACTGAATATGCACTTGCTAACGAATCAGTAACTTTATTTAATTCTGTTTGAGCACTTGAGATAGATGTGCCAAACATATTATCAAATATTCCAGCATGTTCTTTGACAAATTCTTCTTTGTCTTCTTGTGCCATATTAGAGAATTCTTCAAAGCCAACACCATATGCTGCTTTTAAGCCATCCCAATAAGCACTTATCATATCTCCAGCTTTACCAGCTGTGATTTCTATAGTTGCATCATCACCAAAATATTTTGATAATTCTTCATTTACTTCTTTTGAAGCAACAGAAATATTAGATTTAGCTTCCGCAAGTTGCTGATACACTTCAGTTAGTTGCTCATTTAAATTGCCTACAAATTTAGATTTAGTTTGTTCTTCAACTGACTTATGAATAGATGAAGTCAATTCATCATATTTATCAATAACGCCATCAACTAAGTTATATTCAATGCCATACGCATTTGATAGTTCACTGAGAATGTACTTAACTCTATCTTCCATTCCATCTTTGACTTTACCATTTGTGTCTACCAAGCTATCTAATTCATCAATTAATAGTTGACTGCTAGTTAAACTTTCATAGCTGCTTTGAGCACTTTCTGATAGTGATTCCTTAGTAGAATCAATAGATTCATTTAACTCATCATATGCATCTCTCAATGCCATTATTTGAGGATGTTCATCTTCCCATTTTGCTTTAGCAATCTCTACAGCTCCTTTCAAAGCTGAATAAAGTACAATAAGTCCTGAGATAGCAATTCCTGCGCCGCCAAATGCAGTAGTTAAAGTTAATGTTCCAGAATTTAATTCATCAAATACAGCTTTAAGTGCTAAAGCACCACTGGTAATTTTATCAAATGATGATTTTGCTTTGTTTGCAACCACCATTGATATCATTGTTCTACCGATTGCAGTAAATCCAGCAGACACTTCATTTAAGTGTGGCGCTAATGCTTTTAAAGTTTTTGTTAAACCATCAAATATACTTCCAATTTGTTTTCCAAATCTCTTTACAAATAAATTAGCTTCTTTTGTCTGTAAGAATGAAGTTAACGTTTGAGCCGATTCTCTAAGTGAAGGAGAAACCGACTGATATAAAGTAATACTTAAATCTTCAAAAGTATTATTCAATTTTTGAGCATCACCATACAAGTTATCTAATCTTTCATTTGCAACTTGTTCTACTGTGCCACTTGCATTAGCTATTTTATTTCCAAGATTTTCCCAATCTTCAGCACTTGTATTAACAATTGCTGTTAATGCAGTTAATCCTCTTGTACCAGTAACTGTATAAGCAAGTTGAGCTTGTTCTTGAGTGCTCATTCCTTTCATTACATCACGTAATTTAGATAATGTTTCACTTAAATCATTAGCACGACCTTTTGAGTCAAAGAAATGAACGCCTAATTCTTCAAGAACATCATTAGCTTTGCTGACATTAGCTGAAATTCGTGTAAGCATAGTTCTTAAAGCAGTACCTGCTTGAGAACCTTTAACACCTTGAGTTGCCATTGTTCCTAATGCCTGTGCTACATCTTCTACAGAATAGCCAAATGAACCAGCAACAGATCCAGCATATTTCATTGCCTCACCTAAATCAGTGACATTAGTATTAGTACTTAACGCAGCTTTAGCAAGTACATCAGAAAAATGTGTTGCTTGACTTGATTTCATACCAAATTCAGCTAATCCATCAACGACAATATCAGACATTGTATTGAATTCTTCACCCATGCCTTCAGCTAATTGAAGAATAGGTTTAATTGCATTAGATGTTTGTTCAGCATTATAGCCTGCTAAAGCTAACGCTTTAGAAGCATTATTTATTTTTGTAGCAGAATTTTCACTATTTAATCCTAATGAACGGAATTTATCTTCTAATGAGTTAAATTCAGAACTCGAAACATCACCATACATGGCTTTTAAACTGCTTGATGCATCATCAAACGCAGAGCCAGTGCTATATACTTTACTTGCTAATTTTCGTAATTCTGTAACGCCTCTTCTTATAGCCATTGCAGCTAGATTCCCAAGCGCAACAGTCCACGAATTAATTGATGTTAGAGACTTATCAAAAGATCCAGATACTTCATTAGTTGATGAACTTAAATTTAAGTTTTCATTTGCAAGAGTTCTAACTGCTTGTTGAGCTTCAGCATTTGTTCCATTCAAATTCTGTTGTAATTCATTTAATCGTTGAATACTTTGTTCTGCTTCAGCTAGTTTAAGTTTAAGTTCTGCCACTTCTTCAGCAGTATTTGCATAATTTGAATTTTGCTTTTCTTCAATTGCTTGATTCAATTCTTCGATATACAACCGTGTTTCATCAGATTCTTTTTCTAAAAGCTTTAATAATTCTGTTGTATCTTCAAATCCACGAGGATTAAGGACCATAGCTTTTGCAAGAGAATACATAGCAGTTTCTGTAGTCTTTATTGCTGATCGTGAATTTTGTAAATTGATTGTTAGCTGTTTAGAAGTTGTCCCTAATGTCTTATATGAAGTAGAAAATGCAGAAATTGAAGTTGAATATGTTTCAGCACCTTGTGCTGTCTGCATCATTTCTTCACGCACTGGACTTAATGAATTACTATAAACAATTGCTGCTGCATTTGCTGTTTCTAAAGCTTCTTTCGCTTTTGCCAGTTCTGCTGCCAATTCAGCAACTTCAGGATTTGTATAATCAAGTCCTTGTGATAATTTAGCTTGTAATGCTTCTGATAATTGTTCTACTTTACCACGTGCTGCATCTACTGCCGCGTCCATTAAATCCATTTTTGCAGCAATCAAATCGAGATTTCTTGGATCTATTTCTAACGCAGTATCAAGATTACGTACAGTATTTTCTAATGTTGTAAATCTATTAGCAAATGCATCCGCATGTTCTCTAGCCTGTGAAAAGCCAGTAGCAACATTTGCAAGCTCCATAACGTAGTTATCTAAAGATAATTTAGAATCATCTACATTTTTTTGCATTAAGCCAATTTTAGAAGCTAATTCCGTAATAACTGGATTTGCTAAGCTTGCTCCTTCTGCAAGTCGTAGCTGCATTTCTTCGCGTAACATCTCTAAAGAATCACGTGCAGATTGAGCTGATGTTTGCAATAATTGCATTTTTACAGCAGATGTTTCTACTGTAGATGGATCAAACTTAAAAGCAGTATTTACTTCTTCAATCTGTCTATTTGCCTGTGCAAAGTTATTAGCAAATTCCTTTGCATATTCTGAAGCCGCAGAAATTCCACTAGTTAATTCATTTAAACGTGTTGTAGCTTCTTCTGCTTGTTTCTTTGATTCAGATAGCTTTTGTGCAAGTAATGCATATGAATGAAGATTATCATCTGATATGCCTTCATTTTCCATAGCTTTCATTGCCAAGCTTAACTGATTTACTACTTTTTCAGCTTCACTTGCTGAAGATTGCATTGCTAGTAGTTTCGTTGAATATGAAACAAGTGGAGTACCATCAATATCAAATGCTTTACTGATATTATTGATGTCTTTTTCGAATTTTTTAAATTCTTGTTTTAGACTATTGATTTGTCTTGAAATGGTGCTGGTATTTGCTTCAATATTAATGACTAAGCCTTTAGTTTGTTTATCTGCCATTATGCACCACCTTTTCTATTTACATAGCGAGAGCATCTATATCAGCCTGTGTTGCTTTACGCGTATCTTTTCCACTAGCTTTTGCTTTCGCTTTCTTTTCTGCTTTATTAGTTAATTCAACCTTTGTGTTAATCAAATTTAAAAGCGTACCTATTGTGAAATACCGCAAATCACTTACAGATATTCCAATTGATAGGCACGCTAGTAAAAATTCATCAGAAGTTATTTTTTCTTGACTGTCGATGTTTTCTTTTTTTTACTATCATCGTCTTTTTCTTCATTATCTTTTTGTCCGATATTCATTGTTTCGTTTACTTCTGCCATAATTGCATAAACGATTTTTTCATCATTAAGTTCAGATAATTTTAGAATAGAAGATAAGAATTCATTATATGATTTGAAAACTTCTGAATTTGCAGTTTTCGCAAAAATATAGAATAGTTTCGAAATATTCGTGAATTCAATCTTTCCTCTGCTTGAATTAGCATAGAAACGTTCAAATTCTTGAAATAAGTCTGTATGAAATTCATTTACAAATAAACGAATTGTATCTCCTGAACAATAAATAGTAATATCTTGATTTTTCCATTTAACAGTTTGCATGGTTAATTTTCTCCTTTTCTGATTTTCTTTTTTCTTGTCCTTACTGGACTAGTATTTATTTCTTGTGAAACAGAATAATAGCTGATAGTGCTATTATTCTGCTTTAAATGAGGGTACAGCCACCGTAGTAAATGCATCTGCGTATCCTGTATCCTCTGCTTCTAGAACACGTTTAAATACTTGTCTGTCACCTACTGTTTCACCAGCGCATGTAACGCTAATAGTAGATGTTTGAGGTGTAATATCACCATCAACAGTTGCATATTCTTCTGAAGATTCAGCAAGTGTGCAGTTATAATAAATAAATTTTCTAGCTTTTCCATCTGTTTCTACTTGGAACATAAGAGCGCAGTTAGCAAGATCTAAGCTATTCGTTTCTAAAATGCCACCTTCTTTTGCTTCTTTATAACCTAAGTAGTCAAGAAGAATCTGTCTTGGAATATCAGCTAATTCTAAGTCACCGCCTTCAGATGTTTTAGCTTTAGCATTGTAATAAAGAATGTTATCGGCATAGAAAGTAATTTCTGACTGTTCTTTATCAACAGAGAAATTAACTGCGCCTGGCAACTTTACAGGTGTGGCATATGTAACACCTGAATCTGATACTGTTCTTTTTGAAACAGCAACATTGGATAAACCGTATTTAATTTTTGACATCTTCTTTTTCCTTTCTGTCTATTTAACTCCAGCCTTTTTCAAAATTTCATCAATACCTTCTTCAAATTCCTTTATCATGGCATCTTCTTCAAATCCCCATAGATTAAATCCATAGGTTAGATTTGTTCCTTTACCTGTTTCACCTTTACTTGAAACAGAATTTCCATGTGTACCATGCTTGTTTTTGTAAAATTTGCCTTTGTTTTTATTGCGGATTCTGTGTCCATCCTCAAGCAAATGAGACAATGGATATTTCTTATTCCATAGTTTTGCACCATACGAACCGAGATATCCTTCAAGTGGAATTGTTGTAAAGCCGTTTATATATACTGGTTTTTTACCTTTTGTGATTTGAATTTCATCTTTAAATTCATCACGAAGTATTTTTTTATGTTTGTCACATATTTCAATTGCGAGTTTTTCAGCATCCGCACCAATTTCATCAAGAGGTGCAATGATGTCATTTATTTGCGACATTATGTCAATCTTTCTTGCCATAGAAAAACCTCGCTGTATATTCCGTTTGAAATAGCTGAATATCTGAATACCAGTCTGTGTCTTTGCTGAACGGTATTCCGTTTTCAACAAAAAAACGCTCAATAGCTTCTTCAACTGTTGAACGTTTTGAATTTCTTGAATCTTGCCCTTGATATACTAATAGATTTACGCTGATATAAACGCTTTTAACGTATACTGAATCATCTGCCCAAACATTACTATCATTCACTTCAGCAACAATAATATATGGTGCTTTAATCAAACCTTTTGGTGTTCGATACTCATAAACATCTACTGATGTTGCTTCTTTTAAAGAATCCCTTATTTCATCTAAATCAATCCATAGTTTCATAAGGAATTGTTGTCCTTTCAAGATAGACTTTGTACCATACAGGTCTTGCATAGTCTTGATATTGAGCATGTGTAACGATGTATTCATCTTCACCAATAACCGCTATATCCCCATGTTCAATGACTGTACCACCAGAAGGAATACCAATCGCACGAGTAACTGTTGCATTATTTTGCTGTGCCTTCAAAAAAGAATCTAAAGAAATTGATTCATCAGAGAAATAATATTTTTCTTTTACTTTTCCTTTAACTCTTTCATCAGCATTGTAAAAATACACAATACCAGCATTAAACGATTTTTCTCTATCTCGTAGATTTCGATTATCGAATGTATAGTTACTGTTCAGCATGAGATCTTACCTGTCCATATCTATATAATTTGAGTAATTCACTAGTATAGTTTGATTCGAAATCATCAAGAGCTTTTTCATTCATATAAAACACACGAGGCAATAGAAGTTCGTATGCAAGATTTTCAGCATTTGCATATTTACTATTTGGATCAATATCCACAAAAGATAAAGAGTATCCGTAGATACTCTCTAGCTTTGCAATAGATGATTTGATGAATAGTTTTAATTGAGCTTCTTTCGCTTCGTCATGCCATGTGATGTTAAGGTATGTTTTAACATCTGATAATAGCTTAATCATGTTTTCATCTGTTAATTCCATACCTTAATCCTCCTTATTTCTTTTGTGCTCTTGTAGGCATTGCTGCTTCTACTAATCCGCTAATGTCCGCATAAATAAATGACACATCATCTTTTGGTGTACCATATGCAACACATCTAGCTTTATATGTGCGAACATCACTTAGGAATTTGAAGTGGTCGGAATATTGAATCTTTCCATTCTTACCGAATCCAATTGTTGCAAAATAGTTTTCACAAACACCGAATACAGCTTTTCCTGAAGCAACTGCACATGATTCAATTACGTTAATTGGAACGTTTGATTTAACAACTTGTCCATTTTGATTTGTATAGAATAATGCTGGATATACTTTTCCCCAATAGTCTACAGGGTTAACAATCATATCAATTACACCAACAGTTCTCTTTCCACCGTTAGTTAAAGCAGCAGCAATTTTTCCTACAGTTGTTGTTGATAAATCAGTTAATGTGTAATCAGTTGTTTCTTTGTCAACTGCTGGACGTGTCTGGCTCTTAACATTTACTGTTTTAATCATTCCTACTGGTTTATTCTGACCGTCACCATTGATAATTGCATCTTCAAGTTTACGTGCAATAATTTCAGCTAAATATTCAACTACGAACTGGTCTAACCATGTTAAACCTAATTCAATCATTGTAATTGGAACTGGAATCCATGTGCTTAATTTAAATTGACTGAATTCAATTTTAGTGAATGCTGCTTTAGCACCTGTAACGATTTCATCATTTAAATCACCCCAAGCCCCAGCATAATCTAAATCTTCAGCTAAAATCCACTCTGTTATTCCTTTAGAATCTACAAAGTTGATTTTTTGTAATAGTGGGTGAGCTACTTTTAATTCATCGAATACACGATTAGAAGTTGTTACTGGAAGAGCAACTGTAGTATTTGTTAATCCCGCTTCACCTTTAGCCATAGAAACTAATGTTTCATAGAATTTTGTTTCTTCAGAAGTTAAAGCATGAATCCCTCTTGATTCAAGTATTGCTGTATCAGTAATTGCTTTATATTCTTCATACTTTTCTAATACAGAGTTTGTAACGCTTTCTTGGATTTGTGTTGACATTGTTTCAAATGCTTTATCAATGAAACCACTTGTGTCACCTTTTTGGATTGCTTCTGTCATTTGAGACTTTGCGCCGTTAATTGCATCTAAATTCATTTTTCTTTTATCCTTTCTTTTTCTTCAGGCCACATGAAAAAAACTCCGTAACGCGTTTTCTTTAACTTGTTCTACAGAGTTCTTAATTTCTTCTTTTGTGTATGCCTTATTTTGTGGAATATCTTCAATCTTTTTCGTTTCGTTGACATTGCCCATTTCGTTGACTGTCTCCACCTCTTTGGTTTCTTTGACTGTCTCATGTGGTTCTGTCTCCACTTCAATAGAACGAATGCATTCCTGTATAGCTCTAAGTTGTTTTAACTTAGCGTTATAAATTTTTGTTTGTTGCTCTAATGCTTCTTCAACTAATTCATCAGTTTTTTCATTATCATCAACAATTTTTGTACACAATCCTTTATCTAAACATTCTTGTGCTGTTAAATATGTTTCTTCATCTAGTAATTTACGTAATTCTTTTTCACTTCCATTAAATTTTGACATATATGCTGCAATTCCTAGTTCATTGATTTTATCTAAATCATCAGCTTGTTTTCGTAATTCTCTAGCATTTCCGACTGCCATTGACCAACAATTATGAACCATCATCATTGATGTTTTAGGCATATAAATTGCATTACCTGCCATTGCAATTACAGAAGCAATAGAACAAGCTAAACCATCAATATATACTCGTTTATATGCTTTATTTCTCTTTAATTTGTTGTAGATTGTAATCCCTTCTGATACATCACCACCAGGTGAATTAATATAAATATCAATCAAATTTGCATCTTTGTTTTTTTCTAACAACCTATCAAGTTCAGCCACGTTGTGCATTTGGCCTTCGGTTTTTTCACCATTCTCTGAATCATAAAAAGAAGACTTTCTTACATTTGTATATAACTTTAAAGTTAGCTTCTTTTCTTCCTGTAATGCCTCAATCATCGTTTTGTTCTCCTCCACCGCTAGTTTGTACATGTTTTTCAGGGTCGTTGACATAATTACCAATAACCGCATAGTTCTGTGTAATCCAATGAATGTCACCAATTTCTGGATTAATCTTGTTTTCACCAAGTTCTTTTCTAACTTCATTAATCGTATAGACACCAGAAGAAATGATTTTATTAATTGGATTTGAAATGGAAATCAAGTCATAGTTACGTGCCTGCTTTGTATCGAGCTTGCACTTTGTTCCTTTCATCACATCGTCTTTTCCATACCACTTTCGATTAAATGCCTGGGTAATTAGTTCAGCGATTGGATTTAAACAGAACATTAAGAATGGATCAATATCTTCTGTTTCAAATTCACCTAACATAACTGATTTAGGAATATTAAAAGCAAGTCCTACTTTAGTTATCGTTTCATCAATTTGCGTATCTACAGATTTATTGGCAACAGAAGCGTTCTGTCCTAAATCCGCACCAGCACTTGTCTGGTCCAATTTCATTCCAGAATATAAAGGTAATACTGCATTTTCACCTTTCATGAATTTTGCAAATTGAACATCTAGAATATCTTGTAAATCAGCTTCAAAGTTCGGATTATTTTCTGCTGTGCTATCCATTGATAGAACATACTTCATTCTGTATGAACCAGCTTTTTCAGCATTCACAATAAGTTGATAGTATGTATTTTGCATAGCATTGAAGATTTGATTCAATTCATTGTTTGTATATTTTATATAAATTGCTTTTTTACCAGAATAAGTTCCTTTTAATGCATATGTACTATCACCATAAGGATTGATTGTTACATTATTAAACGATGTTTCTAATACAACAAAGTTACCTTTTTGAAAGCTTTCCGCAATATACATAGCTTGCTTTTTGCCTTTTACATTGTCTAGTACCACTATTAGTGCATCATGTGTTGGACTAAGTATCAGTCTACGAATAAGTTGCTTTCTAAATTCTGCTGCACTTTGATTAGGATTAGGCTCAATATTTAATAAATAATAGTTTTCTCCTTCAACCTGTTCACCATTGATATATGTTTTAAATTCACATCTAGCTAGTGTAGAACCAATGCGTTCACACGCTATGCCCAAAGCAAGGTTATACGCCCACAACGAGCTATACATTACTTCTATATCATCTGTCCATGTATTCAGCGATACTTTGGAATTCCCATATTCGTCTTCTTCTGTAAATAAAAAGTCAACGAAATTTTTAAACATTCCCATGCAAGCTCCTTCCTAATAACTTCTAGCAGAGAACAGTCTGCGACTATATGTTTTAGCTTCTTTTAATTCAGCATATGCAGTCATTGCATGAACGAAAGACATGAATGTATCTGTCTTTCTAGATTTAGCTTCAATCTTTGCATATCCTCTATTTCCTATATCTGGATTGCCATATCCATTTGCTCTACGGACATATACTTTTGTGTTATTACATGCCCATCTAAAAATTGGATCATCACCACATATCAAATGTTCTGTATTAAATAGTGATTCAATAATTGGTACGGTCTTAGAAATATCATTCGGTCGTACCATTTTTAAATTTCCATTCATTTTGCTAAATCCAATATCTGATAATTCAGATGAAAATAAGCTATATCTAAAATCATCAATACATACCATTTGTATTCTGAACATCGTTTTTAAATCATTGATATAGTTCTGCACATATTTTGGTGAGATCTCTACGTCATCAACTATAGTTAATAGTCCCATATCAACCCATTTAGGAAACGCTTCAACAACTTTCATTCGTCCCCAGTCTTTGCTAGATGTACATACCCATGTATGCGTTAAAGCATAAATAAAACCATCTCTTTTGAAGATGGCTGTTACTGCTTCCATATCTGATGTTTTACTAGTATCAATACCAACAACACATTGACATCCTCTTAAATCATCTGGAAGCGGTCTATTTGTTTTTAATATTTGTTCATATTCAGCTACTGCCTTATCCGATGCAATATCAGGTACATTCATTCTTTTGCTCATGAATGCTGGTAGTAGTTGATGGTCTTGTTTCCATTTAATGAATTCTTCTTTGATTTCCTGTTCCAAAGAAGGCATATATGGAAGTGATGGATTTGCTTTTACCCAATTTTTTGGATCCATAACTTCTTTTTTACTATCTAATCTACATAGAAAAGGAAGTGTTGTCATATCTTCACTTGTTCCTTTCAGTATTTCTTCAGCGTTTCTTAATTCCTCATCCAAAACACCATCTCTCACATCACCATTAGTTGTTACGTAAATGGCACGTGGGTTTTCTTTTTTACCTAGACCAGTAGTAAATACGTTGATGTTTGCATGTGATTCATACTGGTGTATTTCATTTAAGATAATACATCCAGAACGAAGACCATCCTTTCCTTTAGGGTTATTTGTATGACCTTTAATATACCCACCATTAGCAAGTCCACGTATCATTGCTGAGGTCCAATAAAAAGAAGCCTTATTAGCTTCTTTAAATTCAGGTTTATTTAAAAAGTCAATTGCATCTTTAACAGGTCTCATTGCCTGGTCCTCGTTATTTGCACAAATATCAACATCATATTGCTCAATTGGGTTGTGTCTACTTATCATACACAAAGCAAGCCAAGCTATAAAACCGTCTTTTCCTGCACCACGCCCAATCATAATTAAACTGTTTTTCCAGCGCGGCCGGTCATCCGATTTTTTATAAGTACATAGTAACAAACCACATAAGCATTTTTCCCATGGCATTAAACCTTTTGGGTACATTGCTTCACCTATTGCAATATACGCTTCGTATTGTTTCTTATTAAAATAACTATCATCTGCTTCATAGGCATTACGCACTAACTTAGCAAATGCATGTAAGTCTTTTCCTGCAAGTGGCTTATCATTTTCGATTGATCGTATATATTTAGCTATATCTTTATGCCACAATTCAGGAACTTTTTTAACTTTTACCAAGCTTTAACGCTTCCTGACAATACGAGCGTTTTTGTCTTTTCTTCTATAACTGAAGCAGTTTTTAATAATGTAGCATGGTTCTTGTTGTAAGCAGCAATTGCTGGATTGATAATGTTATTTCCTTTAGCATCAACAAGCCAATAACCATTCTTTTCGATATCTTCCCATAGCTTATCGTTAATCACAGCCATTCTTTGGAAGTCATCTAACATTCTTGAAAGAATTGCATCTTTCGATAATTGCTCATCGGCTGAAATGGCTTTTTTATAGTTCTCAAACTTTTCAGCAAAATCCATCTCAGGCGGTTTAACATTAACTTTTCTTGGCATAGTATCCTCCTTAATCCCATCTTTCTGGGGTAGTGAAGCTATCATCACGGTATAGCTTCGCCTTTTTCTGTTGTTTGTTTCTATGAGTATCTTTGTGTACAAATTCATGGCATTCAGTACAAAGACTATATAAGTTTCTAACTTTTGTGCCATCACTTTTCTTTACAAACATCTGATATTTATATTCAGGATAATTTGTAACTGGAAAATGGTGATGTACTAGTACTGCCTTTGTTCTTTTAACAGGCATGGTTGTATCTGGCATGTACTTTCCTAAGCACCTTTGGCATAATCCTTTGTCATATTTCATAACCATTGCACGAACGGTTTTCCATGTTTTACCTTTGTACGGTTTATTTCTTCTTTCTTCCATAATATTTAATGACACGGTTTAGGTATAGGACTTCCTGTATCTGTAGTTTCTTGTGGAGGTGATTTGGTCACAAGCATAAAAAAAACGAGCTACCATGCCTAGGACTCGCTTCATTCCCTTTTTGAACACATTAACACAATAACACGAAAAAGCCTGGAACGCGTTCCAACTTTCAAAAATTATAATTTTTTTTATTTTTTAGGTGCTTTTCGCGCACATGTGCGACCCTGGCAGCTTTGTCGAGACCCCCACGCCGTTCCCCCCAATATACCCGGGGGTTAGTTGTGAAAAACATGGTATGGCTCACAATATTTTAATAAGATCGTTTTATTTTTGTTTTTAGCATAAATAACAAAGAAAGAATAATTATTTTGTTGCTGCTTGTGCGCTGCTTGTGCTGCTGCTTGTGCGCTGCTTGTGCTGCTGCTTGTGCGCTGCTTGTGCTGCTGCTTG
>OIYG01001159.1_pt1 | contig 20951 bp, 24 predicted proteins | sample 1587861 | NCBI WGS metagenome assembly OIYG01 (sample SAMN03283272) | human gut metagenome | biome: human-associated habitat; material: feces | host: Homo sapiens | place: Peru | collected 2012 | reverse complement strand
ATATCTAAGAATGCATCTACTCTTCCTAGGCTCATGGCTGCACCGTTATTTTCTTTTACTGCTGCTAGATATCCTAGATAGGTCCATTGTACTGCTTCTTTACTATTTTTTGCTGGTTTTGATAGATCGAATCCATATGATTTACCCATTTCTTTTATTTCGTTTAGGGCATTTATTTGCATGGATACTTCTTCTCTTAATCTTATTAGTTCGTCATTCATTTCTCCAGTTAGTTCTTGTAGATCTTTTTGTTTTTGATTGATTAAGAAATCTATTCCGTATAGAGCTATTCTTCTATAGTCTCCAATTATTCTTCCTCTTCCGTAAGCATCTGGTAGTCCTGTTAGTAGTCCAACGTGTCTTGCTTTTCTTATGTCTTCTGTGTAAGCATCAAATACTCCTTGATTATGTGTTTTTCTATATTTATTAAAGTAATAGTCTATTTCTTTATTTAATTTATATCCATAAGCACTTAGTTCTTGATAAACCATTCTCATTCCACCATATGGGTTTACTATTCTTTTTAGTGGTTTATCTGTTTGTAAGCCTACTACTATGTTATCGTCTTTTGATATGTATCCTGGATAAAATTCATTTATTCCAGATGTTTTATTTGTTTCTATATCTAGTACGTGTTTTTTTAGTTCTTTTTTTAGGAGTTTTTCACATTCCTTCCAAATTTTTGTTGTGGTTTCTGTTTTGCCTTCTAGAAATGTTTCGTCTCCTTTGTATGATGTGTAATTTTTTTTGATAAAATCACTTACATTTATTTCTTTTGTCCATTTTCCTTCTTTAAAATTTTGCCATTCTTTTTTCATATAATACCTCCTTTATTAGTTTAACATTTTTGAATTTTTTTTGGTAGAATTTTGTGTTATTTTTTGGTTTTGTTTACAAAAAAAAATGATCTTTGTTATCGATCGTTTTTCTTATTGTTTATATAGCATTTATTAAGTAAGTTTTCAAATAGTGAATAGTATAGTTTTATTGATGGGACAAATTCATTTTTATTTATTATATCTTTTAATTCTTGTATGGTTACCCATTTTATTTCTTGGACTTCTCTTTTTGATGGTTTTAGGTCATTTATGTTTATGTTTGTTTTTCCTATCCAAACGTCTACAAAATCGTGTTTTCTTTTAAATGAAAGTAAGAATTCTAGGTTTTCTATATTCATTCCTAGTTCTTCTTTTAGTTCTCTTATTGCTCCTTCTAGGGAGGTTTCGTTTTGGTCTACTGCTCCGCCAGTAAAGTTCCATTTATTTGGGTATTGTTTTAGAGTTTGTCCTCTTTTTTGGATTAGAAGTTCGTTGTTATTGTTAATAAGCCAAACGTGTACATTTAGTTTATATTCTCCTTGTGGTGGTTCTTTTGTATTTTGTCTTTCCCATGTTTTATTTATTTTTTCTTTTTTATCATTATATAAATCTACTACTTACATATTTGCTCCTTTTTATAAAAAAACAACCTTAGTGGTTATTTTCTTTTATTATTATATTTCCTGTCATTTCTTGCGGGATTGGTAGTCCTATTGTGTTTAGGATTGATGGTGCTATATCTGATAGTTCTCCGTCATATACTTTATATTTTTTATCACATACTATGAATGGTACAGGATTGGTTGTGTGATATGTATGTGGTTTGCCATTTTTGTCTATCATTTCTTCACAGTTTCCGTGATCTGCTGTTATGATTAGGAGTATGTCTTTTTGGAATGATAGTTCATATAGGTTTCTTACGCATCTATCTAGTTCTTCGACTGCTTTTATGGCTGCTTGATAGTTTCCTGTGTGTCCGACCATATCTCCGTTTGCATAGTTTACTATTACAAAGTCATAATCATCTATTAGATATTTTATTTTTTCTGTTATTTCTTCGGCACTCATTTCTGGCTTTATATCATATGTTGGTACGTTTTGTCTTGGAACTAGAATTTTACTTGTATATTTTAAGTTTATATCTTTGTCTCCATCTATAAAATGTGTTACGTGAGGATATTTACTTGTTTCTGCGATTCTTAGAACTCTATAACCTTCTTTTGATAGGACTTCTCCTAGGGTGTTGTTTACTGTTTCATGGGTGAATGCTGATGGAGCTTTTAATGTGTTTGAGACTGGCATCATTGTTAATAGTCTTATGTTTTTTAGTTCTTTTGTTTTAAAGTGATTAAAGTCTTTGTTTATTAGAGCTTCTAGTAATTGTGGTAATCTATCTGGTCTAAAGTTTGCTACTATGATGCTGTCATTATCTGTTAGTTGTCCTTCTTTATTTATTATTGTTGGTGGTATGAATTCATCATAGATCCCTTTTTTGTAGTTTTCTTCTAGGACTGTTTCGTAGTTTGTAATGATTGGTGCTTCGTTATTTACTAGTGCATCATAACATTTTTTTGTTTTATCCCACATTCTTTCTCTATCCATGGAATAGTATCTTCCTGATATGGTTGCTAGTTTTCCTATTTGTTTTTCGTTTAGATAGTTTTTTAACATTTTTATATATTTTCCTGCGGTGTTATAAGTTACATCTCTTCCGTCTAGAAAGGCATGTATATATAACTTTGTTATGTTTTCTTTTTTTGCCATATCTATAAGAGCAAATATATGGTTTATGTGAGAATGAACTCCACCATCTGATAAGAGTCCTAGGATGTGTAATTTTGAATTATTTTCTTTGGCATATTTTATTGATTTTAGTATTTCTTCGTTGTTATAAAATGATTTATCTTCTAGGGCTTTGTTTATTTTTTGTAGTGGTTGGTTTATTATTCTTCCTGATCCTATTGTGATGTGTCCTACTTCACTGTTTCCCATTTGTCCTTGTGGGAGTCCCACGGCTTCACCGCTTGCTTTTAGTTTTGAGTTTGGGAATTCTTTGATTAGTTTATCTATGGCTTTGGTGTTTGCATTTTTTACGGCATTTCCTTCTTGTTCTTCTCTTATTCCAAATCCGTCTAGTATTGTAAATATTACTTTTTTCATGATTCACCTCTATAAGCTTTCTACTATACAGAATGCTGCGTAGTATGGGATGTATTTTATGTTGTTTTTTATTTTGAAGTCTTCACTACTTAGTCTTATTCCTAGTGGGAGATTATATTTTCTCATGGAAAGGGTCATGCTTTTTGATTTGGCACTTTCTTCGCCATGGATTATTTCTATTGGGAGGATTTTTCCTGTTCTTGTTTGGATTACTATATCAATAAAGGCTTTTCCTCCAGAGTGGTAATGGTATATATTAAATCCATTTCTTGATAGTGTTTCTACTATGTTGTTTTCGTATAATAGTTCTAGGAGTTTTTCGTTTGTTATTAGTCTGTTTCCACTTACGTTTAGTTTTTTGTAAAGAATACCTGAGTCGTTGTAGTACAGTTTGAATGTTTCTTCGTCTTTTGCTTTACTTAGTGGTGTTGTTAGTTGTTTTACTCTTGTACTTTTTATTATCATATTATTTTCTATCATGAATTTTATTGATTTTTCGTATTCTTTACTTCTTGCTCCTTGTTTTATGCTTCCGTATTGAAATTTTTTGTTATCTTTTAGGAGTTGTATTGATATATTATTATATACTTCTTGACCTCTTTTTATATCTATTAGGTTGTCTAGTTTTAATAATTTGTATTTTATTAGTTTTATGTTTTTGTCATGGATGTTTCCTAGTAGGTTATAGTCTTCCATATTTTTATAGTTTGTTATGGCATTTGGGTATCCTCCGGTTAAGACGTAGTCGTTGTAAAATTCTGTTGCTAGGGTATGGAATGGCATAGATTTATTATTTTTAAATGAGTCTTTTATGAAGTCTATTAGTTGTTCTTTTTCCATATATTTTAGAAATTCTTGGAATGTTACTAGGTTCATTTTTTTGTAATTTATTTGTTCGTTTTTGTGTTTTTTTACGAATTTTTCGTCGTTTGTTATCATTATTATATGGTAATCTTCACCAGTGAATAGTTTTTTTATGGTAGTTATGGTTTTATCTGTTATGTTATCTAGGATTATAAGTGTGTCTTCTTTTAAGATTGTTTCTAGCGATATTGCAGAGAGTGCTCTTATTAGTTTTTCTTTTGTTTGGTTTTTTTCTACGACGTATGCTAGTTCTAGATTATCTTTGCAATCAAAATATATTGTGTTTTTATATTCGTTTTGTCCAAACTCTAAAACTGTATGAGTTTTTCCACATCCACTTATTCCTGAGATTAGTAGTGGTCTTTTATATGAGTCTGCTTTCCATTTTATTAGGTCGTTTATAATTTTTCGTTCCATAAAGTGGTACCTCCTTACTATTTTCTTAATTTAAGTATATTATATTTGGTTTTAATAGTCAAGTTAGTGTAAGGATTTTTTTATATAAAAAGATAGAGTTATTTCTCTATCTTGGATACTACACTAATACTTTTCCAAACTCTAGTTTGAGTTTGTCTGCGATGGTTACTATGAATTCACTGTTTGTTGGTTTTGCTTTATCAATATCTATACTATGACCGAATATGTTTTCCATTAGATCCCAGCTACCTCTGTTCCAACTTACTTCTATGGCATGTCTTATTGCTCTTTCTACTCTTGAGACTGTTGTGTCATATTTTTGTGCTACTTCTGGATATAGTTCTTTTGTTATTCCTCCGATTATTTCTGGTCTATCATATACTATCATTATTGATTCTCTTATGTATTGATATCCTTTTATGTGAGAGGGAACTCCTAGTTCATGAAGTATGCTTGTTATTGATACTTGTAAGTTGTGTTTGTAAAGGTTTACTGATTTGTTACCTGGTTCTATTAGGTTTGATGTTTCTAGAATTCTTTTTTCTAGTTCTGGTAGATCAAATGGCTTTAGGAGATAGTAATTTACTCCGTATTCAGATGTTTTTCTTATCATATCAGCACTATTATATGATGTTAGGACTATTACTTTTTTGTCTATTTTGTCTTTTTTCATTTGTTCTAGTACTGCAATTCCATCTTTTTTAGGCATTACTAAGTCTAATATTATTAGATCATATTCGTCTTGTTTGTTTTTGATAATATTTAAACCTTCTTCACCATCGTTTGCGGTATATACTACTTCTATTCCTGCGCGATTACTACTAAAATATTCATTTATCATTCTAACTAACTCTATGTTATCGTCAACTAGAACTACTTTTATTTTTTCCATAGTCTCTCCTTTCGTACTACCACGCAATTTTATTTTACTACAAAAAAGGAATAAGTTCTATAGCTTTTTTTAGCTTTTTTTGTCGAACTTATTCCATTTCATCAAATATTTCTTTTATGTCTTTTATATTTATTGCTTTTCTTCCTATTAGATAACCGTCTAAATTTTTTATTTGTTCTAGTATTTTTATGTTTTCTTTTGATACGTTTCCACCATATAATACTTTTATTTCTTTGTTGTATTTTCTTTTTGTTATGTTTTTTATGAGTGTTACTATTTCTTCAATATGTTCTTTTGTTGGGATTTGTTTTTCTTTGAATGTGTAGTTTGGTTCATATCCTATTATTATGTTGTCATTTGTATCTTTTAGGTATTCTTTTAGGGTTTTTGTGATGATTTCTCCGGATTTTTTTAATTCTTTTTGGTAATAGGTTTCTCCGAGGATTGCTATTGGTGTTATGTTATATTTTTGGGCTTCTGTTATTTTGTTGTTTATTTCTTTGTTTGTTTCGTTAAGACTGTTTTTTCTTTCGTTGTGTCCTACTAGTGTATATTTTATGTTATAAGATTTTAGCATTTTTCCTGTTGTTTCTCCGGTTATTTCTAGAGGTGATATGTTTTGACTTCCTAGTGAAAAGTTATATTTTCCTGTGAAGTATGGTATGTAGATATTACTTGGACATATTATTACTTCTTGATCTGTTCTTATGTAATCGTTTATGTCTATTCCATAGTTTTTTGCTTCTTTTAAGGTTAGATAGGTTTTTTGATTTATTACTATTATTTTTTTCATTATTTCATGTTCCTTAGTCCTGGTTGATTATGGTCTTCTAGGTATTTTAGGGTCGCTCCTCCACCAGTTGAGGCAAATGTTATATCTTTTGTTAGGTTTAAAATGTTAGAACATCCTACTATGTCTCCTCCTCCTAGGATGACTGTTTCTACGTTTTTTGATGCGTATTTTAGTATTTCGTTTGTTCCGTATCTGAATTTTTCGTATTCATATGCTCCTAGAGGCCCATTCCAAAAGATTGTTTTTGTGTTTTTTAATATTGATTGGAATAGTTTTATTGTTTCGTCTCCTATATCTAACCCTATAAAATCTTTTGGGATATTTTCTATATCTTGAAGGATTACATCTGGTTTTTCGGTTAGGGTATAGGTTCCATATATATCTACCGGAAGGATTAGTCTATCTCCGTAATGTTTTATTAGTTCTTTACAGTAATCTATGTATTTTTCTTCGAATAGGGATCTTCCTACTCTATAGCCTTTTGCTTCTAAGAAGGTAAAAGCCATGGCTCCTCCTATTAGGATGTAATCTGCTTGTTTTATTAGTGATTTTATTACTCCGATTTTATCTGATATTTTTGAGCCTCCCATTATTACTACGAATGGCCTTTTTGGATTGTCTAATCTGTTTAGATTATCTAGTTCTTTTATTACTAGGAAACCTACTGCACTTTCTAAGTAGTTTGATACTCCGTAGTTTGAAGCATGCATTCTGTGGATTGTACCGAATGCATCGTTTACGTAATAGTCTCCTAGTTTTGCCCAGTATTTACTTAGCTTTTTGTCACATCCTGATTCTTTGTTTTTTGGAAGATCTTCATATCTTGTGTTTTGGATTAGTATTCCTTTTCCGTATTCTAGTTTTTTGACTGTTTTTTTTAGTTTTGAACCACTTGTTTCGTTAATGAAACTTATCTTATTTGGTAGTAGTTCGTTTAGTCTATTATAAACTATTTTCATATCATATTTTTGTTTATCTTCTTCTGTTTTTATCTTTCCTAGATGGGACATTATTACTACTTTTCCTCCTTGTTCTAAGATATAGTTTATTGTTTTTAGACTTTCTTTTATTTTTGTGTCATCTATTATTTTTCCGTCTTTTATACTTACGTTTAGATCACATCTTAGTATTACTGTTCTGTTTTTTAGATATAGTTCTGTTATTTTTTTCATATTTTTCCTCCTTTATTATATAATACCTCTAAAACTTATTATTATCAATGTTTGATGCTCTTTTTAGGAGTTGCTTCCCATATTTGTCGTTTATTTGATCTATTATTATATCTATTTTTTCGTCTTTTTCTGAGTGTTGGTCAAATAGTGAGGTTTGATATGTTTTTTCTTCTGTTAGATCATCTAATCTTATTCCTATTAATCTTATTTTTTCGTTTTTGTAGAATTCGTTTAATATTTCTTTGGAATAGTTATAGATTTCGTTATAACTGTTTACTTGGTTTTTTAGTTTTTTTTGATGGGAGTATCTTTTGAAGTTATTGTCTTTTAGGATTATGCATATTACTTTTGCGTATTTGTTTTCCTTTCGTATTCTTTTTGATATCATTTCCGATAGGGTTCTTAAGTGTTTATATAGTTCTTGTTTTGAGGTTGTATCTTCTTTTAGAGTTAATTCATGACTTATTCCTTTTGGGATGTAGATAGATGAATCTACTTCGGAATTGTCTATTCCATTTGCTATTTCTATTAGGTGTTTTGCTTGGTTTTTGAAGAGTTTTCTTAGGAAGTATTCGTCTTGTTTTGCTAGATCTTCGATTTTATTTATGTTTAAATATCTTAGTTTTTGTGCTGTTTGTTTTCCTACACCGAACAGATCTTCGATTGGAAGAGGGTACATTTTTTGTTTTATTTCATGTTTATAGAGGGTATGAATTTTGTTTGGTTTTGAGAAGTCTGAGGCCATTTTTGCACATAGTTTGTTGTTTGCTATTCCTATGTTTACTGTGAAACCTAGTTCTTGTTTTATTTGTTCTTGAATTTTTTTTGCAAATTCTAGTTCGTCTCCGTATATATTTTTTATTTTTCCGTAGTCTAAGTATCCTTCATCTACTGATGCTTTTTCTATGTCTGGGGTATATGTTTTTAGGAGATTGAATAGTTCTTCGCTTTTTCTTTTATACATTTCATATGTTGGTTTGAATATTTTTAGGTTTGGACATTTTCTTTTGGCTTCGTATATTGTTTCTGCGGTTTTTATTCCTTTTCTTTTTGCTGGTGTTGATTTTGCTAAGACTATTCCTGATCTTTTTTTGGGATCTCCGGCGATTATTGCTTCGATATTTCTTATATCTGTTTGATATCCTTGTTCTAGAAGATAGAGTGCTGTCCAAGATAGGAATGCGTTGTTTACGTCTATATGCATGATTATTCTTTCCATAGTATCACCTATAAATAGGATAACAAAAAAAGGAAATATAATCAAACGTAAGTTCTATATTTCCATTAAATCTTTTTCTTTTTCTTTTGTTAACTCTTCGATTTGTTTATTGTAATCGTTTACTACTTCTTGAAGGTTTTCTACTATGTTTCTTTCTTCATCTTCTGGTAATTCGTCTTTTTTTATTGTGTCTATTATGTCTTTTCTGATATTTCTTATAGATATTCTTCCTTCTTCGGCATATTCTTTTACTTGTTTTACTAGTTCTTTTCTTCTTTCTTCAGTTAGAGGTGGTATTGTGATAAATACTGTTTCTCCATTGTTATTTGGTGTTACTCCTAGGTTGGCTTCGAAGATTGCTTTTTCTATTTTACCTAGTAGGCTTTTATCGAATGGTTTTACACTTATTTGTCTTGCTTCTGGTACAAAGATTGTTGCTAGTTGTTTAAGTGGTGTTTTTGTTCCATAATAATCTACGAATACTTCGTCTAACATACTAGGGTTGGCTCTTCCTGCTCTTACACTTGTAAATTTGTCTTCTAGAGCTGTTATTGCTTTATTCATTTTATCTTTTGCTAAATTTAAGTAATTATTCATTATATATCTCTCCTTTTGTTAATTATACTATATTTATGTGTTTTTTTAAATATTATCTTGTTTTTTTGTTTGTTTTGTTTAAAATTTCTATTATTTGTGGTATGTGTTCTTCTTTTAGTCCACCATCGTAATAACTTGTTTTTACTAAATGACTTTCTAAATCATATTTTTTGAAGTCATGCTCATTATCATCTAGTATTACGAATGATTCTGGGTTATGATTATCTAACCATGTCAATATTTCTTCTGATCTTTTGTGTTCTAGTTTTATGATTCCATTTATTTGTTTGTTATTTATTTTTTTTATTTGATGTAGAATTGGTGTTTTGTCATATATTTCTAGGCCTTGTCTTTTTAGAAGTTCTTCTAGTACTTGATAGGGATTTCTTTTTGATTTTATTGATATTTTGTTACATTTTCTCCATGTTGAACTGAGTACTATTTTGGCATTTGTTTGATCAATTATTTGTTTTAATATTTTTATTTTTGTTTCATCTAAGTCTTCTTCTACTCCGTTTAAGTAATCTTCGTGTGTTAGGACTCCATCTACATCTAAGAATATTATTTTTTGTGGGTGGTTTTGTTGAATTTTATTATATTGCATTTATAAAAAAAGATTATCTTTTGATAACCTTATTTCATTTGATTTGCTACTTCTTCGGCAAAGTTTTCGTTTCTTTTTTCCATTCCTTCGCCTACTTCATATCTTATCATGTTAACTAATTTACCACCATTATTAGCTATATATTTTCCTACTGTTTCTTTGTTTTCTGCTTTGATGAAAATTTGGTTTTCTAAGCATACTTCTTCGTAGAATTTTTTTACTTTTCCAATCATGATTTGATCTATTCTTTCTGCTGGTTTTCCTTCGTTTAATAGTTGTTCTTTCATGATTTCTTTTTCTTTATTTAGTACTTCTTCTGGAACTTCGTTTTCATTTAGGTATTGTGGTCTCATTGCTGCGGCATGCATTGCTACTTCTTTTGCTACTTCTTCGTTTGCTCCTTCTAGAACTGTAAGTACAACAATTTTTCCTCCCATATGTGAATATGTTCCAAAGTTTTGTGAGTCGGTTTTTTCTAATACTTCGAATCTACGGAAGCTTATTTTTTCTCCGATTTTTGAAGTTATTGCTATTACTTTGTCACTTATTTTTTCGCCATCTTTTTCTAGGTTTAATGCTTCGTCCATTGTTTTTGCATTACTATCTATGATTGTTTCTGCAAGTTCATTTACGAAGTTTTGGAAATTTTCATTTTTTGCAACAAAGTCTGTTTCTGAATTTACTTCTAGAATTACTGCTTTATTTCCTTTTATTAAGGATTTTGCTAGTCCTTCTGCGGCGATTCGTGATTCTTTTTTTGCGGCTTTGGAAATTCCTTTTTCTCTTAGCCAAGTGATGGCATCATCCATATTACCATTTGATTCTTGTAAAGCTTTTTTACAATCCATCATTCCTGCCCCAGTTTTTTCTCTTAGGGCTTTTACGTCTTGTGCACTGAACATTTAAGTTTCCTCCTTTATTTTAATGCAGTTACTAGATCTGCTTTTTTCATTGTACTATAACCTTTTATTCCTTTTTCTTTTGCTATAGCTTTTAATTCTGTTAAAGTTTTTGTATTTAAGTCTTTTTGTTCTTCTTTTATTTCTTCTTTAACTTCTGCTTTTTCTGGAGTTTTCTTTTCTTCTTTTTGTTCTGTTCTTTCTTTTTGTTGTTCTTTTTTGTTGTTTGCTTGTTGTCTTTCTTCTTTTCTTTGTGCTTTTTTACGATCTTCTGGAGAAATGCAATCTATTATTTCGTTTCCATTTACTTCTGCTACGGCGTTTGTTAAAGCATTAATTACTAGCTTTACTGCTCTTACTGCGTCGTCGTTTGCTGGAATTACGTAATCTACCATATCTGGATCACAGTTTGTATCTACTATGCCGAATACTGGTATTTTTAATTTTCTTGCTTCTTTGATTGCTGTTTCTTCTGCTCTTGGATCAACTATAACTAGAGCACTTGGAAGTTTCTTCATTTCTCTTATACCACGTAGGTTTTTGTTTAACTTTTCGTATTCTTTTTTGATTTTTATTACTTCTTTTTTAGGAAGTGCTTCGAATACTCCGTTTTCTTCCATTTTTTCTATTTCTTCTAGTCTTTTGATTCTGCTTCTGATTGTTCTAAAGTTAGTTAGTGTTCCTCCTAACCATCTTTCGTTTACGAAGAACATGTTTGTTCTTTTTGCATTTTCTTCCATTGCTTCCATTGCTTGTTTTTTTGTTCCTACATATAGAACTGTTCCACCGTTTGAAGCAATTTTCTTTAATTCTGCATATGCTTCTTCGATTTGTTTTACTGTTTTTTGTAAGTCGATAATATAAATATCATCTCTTGATGTATAGATAAATTCTTTCATTTTAGGGTTCCATCTTCTTTTTTGATGTCCAAAGTGAACTCCTGCTTCTAATAAATAACTCATTGACACTACTGTCATATAATTTCCTCCTTTGTTTTTTCTTCTACTAAGTTCTAAATAATATCACCTATTGGCACTAGATATTACAATTCTTTAGTATGTTTATTTTAAAGCTTCTATTAATTCTGCTTTTTTCATTGAAGTATATCCTTCAATGTTCTTTTCTTTTGCCATTGCTTTTAGATCTGCAACTGTAAGTTTAGTTAAATCTTTGCTTTCTTCTTTTTTTGTGGTTTCTTTTTTAGGAGTAGCTTTTTTTACTTCTACTTTTTCTCCTTTTGCTATTTTAACTAAATTAGCGAATGCTTCTTTATCTTGGATTGCAAGTTCTGATAACATTTTTCTGTTGATTTCTACTCCTGCTTTGTTTAATCCATCAATAAATCTTGAATAACTTATGTCATTGTTTCTACATTCTGCATTGATTCTTGTTATCCATAATTTTCTAAAGTTTCTTTTTGTTTGTTTTCTATCTCTGTATGCATATCTTTCTGAATGCATTACTTGCTCATGAGCTGTTTTATAAAGTCTATGTTTACTTCCAAAGTAACCTTCGGCTTTTTTTAGTACTTTTTTACGTCTTGCACGTGTTGCAACACTATTTTTTACTCTTACCATGTTTTTTTACTCCTTCCTATATTACGTTTTTGAATCTTTTGTAATCTGAATTACTTAGATTTGTTTTTGCTCCGGCTTTTTTAGATTGTGCTGGAGATTTTTTTCCTGTTAAGTGATTATTACCTGCATTTTGTTTAGTAATTGAACCACTTTGTCTTATGTTTAAAACTTTTCTAGTTCCTTTATGAGTTTTTATTTTATTTTTTCCCATAATATACCTCCTACTTTTTTTCTTTTAGTGGTGCTAGTAACATTGTCATGCTTCTACCTTCTAATTTTGCTTTTTGTTCTACTACTGCTATTTCTTTTGTTTTTTCTGCAAATCTGTTCATTACTTCTTCTCCAAGTTCTGGGTGAATAATTTGTCTTCCTTTGAATCTGATACTTAGTTTTATTTTGTGTCCTTTTTCTAGATATTTTGAAGCATTTCTAAGTTTTGTTTCAAAGTCTCCTACATCTATTACGGGAGAAAGACGATATTCTTTTAATTCTACGTTGTTTGCTTGTTGTTTCTTTTTGTTTTCTTTCTCTTTTTTTGCTTTTTCATATTTGAACTTGTTATAGTCCATAATTTTGCAGACCGCAGGATTTCCGTTTGCATTAATTAGAACTAAGTCTAAACCAGCGTAGTTTGCAATTGTTTGAGCATCTTTTATTTGCTTTACTCCCATTTGTTCTCCATTTGGTCCTATTACTAAGACATGGGGAATTCTTATTTGTTCATTACATAACAAATCATTACTTTTTTTAGCTATACTAAACACCTCCATAAAATATAAAAAGAGTACGAAATGTACTCTAATCCACCATAAAACATTAACAAATAGTTATTTTGGCTTTTTACCTATAGCTTGGTGCTATCAGGTGGATTTAGACATCTCTTTCCTTTTTTACGCTCTTTATTATACATAAATTATATTTATATGTCAATGTTTTATGATATTTTTATTAATTATTGATTGTTTTCTTCTGTTTTGTCTTCGTTTTTGGTTTGATTGTTTTCGTTTATTGGTTCTTTGTTTTTTGCTACTGTTAGGACTATTACTTCTTTGTCTTTTAGTTTTGTATTTTTGCTTGGTGTTTGTGATATTACTATGTAGTTTTCATAGTCATTTGTTTCTTTGTATTTTATTTCGTATTTTATATTGTTATTATCTAAAATACTCATTACTTCGTTTATATTTTTTCCTGTGTAGTTTTCAGTTATATAAGTTTTTGTATATTTACCTACATATACTTTTATTGTTTTGTTTTTTCTTGTTTTTGTGCCTGGTGTTTTATTTTGTTTTAGGACTATGTTATCTTTTTCTTGATCTTGGGTTTCTGTTTCTATTTTTTTGATATTTAGATCTTTTTTTGCTAATATGAGTTCTGCTTGTTGATAGGTCATATTTATTAGATTTGGTACTTTTGTTTGGTCTTGTTTATGGTAAATGTATCCTCCAAGGGATATTATTCCTGTTAGGAAAAAGACCATTATAAATAAGATAAGCATTAGTAGTTTTTGTGTTGCTGTCATTCCTTTTTTTATTTCTTTATTTTTTGGTTTTTTATCTTTTGTTTTGTATTTTGTTTTATTTATTGTTTTATGTTTTGTTTTTGTTTTTACTTTTTGTGTTTTGTCTTTGTGTTTTTGTTCTTGGTTTATTTGATCTTCTTTTAATAACTTAAATCCACATTCTTTACAATATAATGCGTCTTTGTCATTTAGTTTACCACAGTGATTGCAGTACATAATATGTCACCTTCTTGGTTTTATATTATATACTATTTTTTGGTTTTTTTGAAGTGTTTTCACTTGTTTTTCAGATTGATTAGTTCTTGGTTTATTGCTTTTTGTAGTTTTTCTAACATTTCTATTGTTTCTTCTTTTTCTTGTTTTTTGTTTGGTTTTTTTGGTTTTTCTTCTAGTCCTCTTTCTTCTCTTACTTGTCTATAGAAAGCATTTGTACAAAGGAGTTGTGCTACTAGCATGAGCCAGTTTCCTAAGGCATTTTGTTCGTTTGCTGTTGCATCGTCTAAGAGGATATATCCTACTGCTACTGCACTTAGTGTAAATAGTTTGGGAGGAATGTTTGGAAGCATGTTTTTACCTCCTTAATTGAATGCTATTTCTATGTCTAATTTTTTGTCTTTTAATGCTATATATAAGAATATTAGTCCGCTTATTGCTATTAGTAGGGAACCTATAAATGATAGGTATGCTAGGTATTTTGTCTTTTCGTTTGCATCTTTTTTTAGTTCTGTTAGATCTTTGTATGAATCGTATAAGAAGTAGAAGTAACATATTACTAGTATTGTAAAGATTATTATCATTATTTTTCTATATTTTTCTTTACTTGTTTGATTACCATTTATGAAATAGTCTCTTTCTAGATTGTTAGAGTACCAGCTTGCTATTATTATTCCTATGTAAATTACCCAGATGAAATCTTCTATGTTTAGGGTTTTTAGTCTTTTGATTAGTTCTTGGTTATTCATATTTAATTATATGATAAGTTTTTTTGTATATTAAAAGACTCGTTACTGGAGTCTTATTTTGTTTTTATTGTTCCTAGATACTGGTTTTCTTTTACTGTATATGTTTCTTCTGATTCTAGTGTTATGTATGCTAGGTTATTTCCTTTATTTGTTATTATATATAGGTCAAATGGAGAATTTTTTTCTGTTTCTAGGAATGTGTTTTCTTTTATTATTTTTTCGTTATATGTTTTTAGATGTTCTATGTTTGTTTTTATCTTTGTTTTAGTTCCTTTTACTAGGGTTTTTGTTTCTTTACTTATTATATCTTTTTGCATTAGTAACTTTTCAGATCTTTTTCTAGTTTTCTTTTTAGATCTCTTTCTTTGATTGTTTCTCTTTTGTCATAGTTTTTTTTACCTTTACATATTCCTAGTAATAATTTTGCTTTTCCTTTTTCATTAAAGTATATTTTTAGTGGTATTAATGTGTATCCTTCTTTTGATGTTTTTTCGTTTATTTTTTTTATTTCTTTTTTATGAAGTAGTAATCTTCTTTGTCTTGTTTCGTTTGGGGTGAATATTTTTGCACTATGGCTGTAGTTTTTTATGAACATGTTTATTACAAATACTTCATTGTTTTTGATTCTGGCGTAGCTATCTTTTATGTTACAGGAACCTTCTCTTATTGATTTTACTTCACTTCCTAGGAGTTCTATTCCACATTCTATTTCTTCTTCAATGAAGTAGTTATAATTTGCTTTTCTATTTAGTATTTCCATATGTTATTTTCCTTTTTCTTGTTTTTGATGTTTCTTTGTTTTTTTCTTTTGTTTCTATTTCAAAGTCTATTTCTCTTAGGAGTTTTGAAGCTTTTACTAATTTTACGTTTACTGTGTCTCCGAGTCTATAGATTTTTCCTGTTTTTTCTCCGGTTATTATTTCTTGTTCTTCGTCATAGTGATAGAAATCATCCATTGTGTTAAATCCTACTCTTCCTTCGATTAGGTTTGGTAGTTCTACATACATTCCTGATTGGGTAAATCCTGATATTATTCCTTCATATACTTCGTTTTTGTATTTGTCTTGGTTTATTTCCATGTATTCTGCTGTTTTCATTTTGTTTGATTCTCTTTCACATTTGTCTGCATTTTGTTCTTGAATGCTTGAGTGTCTTGCGATTGATGCCATTTTTGTTTTGTGTTCGTTTGAGTATAGTTTTTCTGTTTCCATTTTAAAGATCATTTTTAGTACTCTGTGTACTGTTGTATCTGGATACCTTCTTATTGGAGATGTGAAGTGGGTGTATGCTTCTCTTTTATCACTATTTATTCCTATACTGAAATGTCCTATGTTGTATGATTCGTATGTTGCTTTTGCTAGACATCTTAGGATCATATTACAATAAGTTTCATATTTTTCTGTTTCTTTTAGTTCTTCTAGAAGACTTGATATGTATTTTGAACTTAATACTTTTCCTTTTGTTTTGAAGTTTTCTCCATAGTTTCTTATTATTTCTGTTACTTTTTTTAGTTTTTCTTCATTTGGATTGTCATGATCTCTGTAAATACATGGTATTCCCATATTATAGATATGTGTTGCTACTGTTTCGTTTGCTGCGAGCATGAACATTTCTATTAGTTTTTGACCTTTTCCGTCTTCTCTTTTTGTTATTTCTATTGGGATTCCCTTTTCATCTGTTAAGACTTTCATTTCAGATGTTTGAAATTCTTGATAACCTCTTTCTTGTCTATTCTTTTTTAGTATTTCTGATAGTTTATACATTTCTTTTAATGTTTCAGCGTATGGAATGTAGTCTGTTGGTATTTCTTCGTTATTTAGTATTTTGTTTACGTTTTTATATGTCATTTGTTTTCTTGAGTTGATAAGACTTTCAAATAAGTCATAATTTATTATTTTTCCATTTGGAGTTATTTCCATTTCTGCGGTTAGTGCCAATCTGTCTGTTTCTGGGTTTAATGAGCATATTCCGTTTGATAGTTCTACTGGGTACATTGGGTTTACTACTGTGTTCATATAGACACTTGTTGCTCTTTGATAAGCTTCTTGGTCTATTGCAGTTCTTTCTTTTACATAGTTGGTTACGTCTGCTATATGGACTCCTAGAAGATAGTTGCCATTTTTTAATTTTTCTAAGCTTACTGCATCATCTATGTCTTTTGTGTCATCTCCATCTATTGTGAATATTTCTCTATCTCTTAGATCTTTTCTTCCTTTTTTATCTTGGTCTGTTACTTCACTTGGTATATTTTTTAATTCTTTTAGGACTTCGGATGGCCATTCATAGTTGAAGTTATTTTCATATAAGATTATTTCTTCGTCTAATCTTGGTTTGTTTTTATGGCCGAATACTCTGTCGATGGTTGCTACTGGTTTTTTATCTTTTCTTCCTTTTTCTAGTTTTATTCCTATAAGAATGCCATCTACTAGATTTTGATCTGTTTTTAGTTCGTATTTTGTTATTGTTTCTTTGTTTCTTACTAGAGCATATTTTTTACCATTTTCTTTTTTGACTTCTGCTAAGGTTCCTTTTCTGTCTAGAACTTCTTTGATTGTTCCTTTGTTTTGATTAAAGTCTGTTATTCTTATTTTTACTTTGTCTCCGGTTAAGCAACCGAATTGATCTTCTGATATTTCATATGTTTCTGTTTGTGTTTTTGCTAGGATTGTCCCTTTTCTTGTTACTAGGATTTCTGCTTCTTTAAAGGGATTTAGTGTATATTTGTCTTTTCCTGTTTGATATATTTCTTGTCTTTCTTTAAGATCATCAAATACTTCTTCAAAGTTTTCGAATGACAGGTTTGTATATGCTAGTTTTTTATAGACTTCTTGTTTTGATAAGCCATTGTTTCTTGATACTTTTAATATTTCTAATATTCTTTCTTCCATGTTTATCACCTGTAAATATAATAACATAATATGAAAAAAAAAGATATTCTAAGATACCTTTTTGATTAAATAAATGAAATTACTAAGCATATAATAACAAAGCTTAGCCCTAGGATTAGTGTTAATCTACTTATTACTAATTCTGAACCACGTTCTTTTCTATTTTTGAATAAATCGCTTGTTCCTCCGGTCATTATATTTCCCATGTCTCCAGATTTACTACTTTGAAGTAGTACTAGTGTTATTAGGACTGCACATATTACTAGTAAGATTATTTTTACTATTTCCATTATTTCCATTAGTAACCCTCCTTTGATTGATATATGTATTTTAACATAATATTATATTAAAATCAAATAGTTAAGATAGAAATTGTTAATTATTGGAAGATTTCATAAAAATAGCATCTTAAATGGTGATTTTTTGTTTAATTCTCTTTTTTATAATTGTTCAGGTTTCTCTTATAGTTTATTTCTGCATCTTCTAATTTTATAATTTTTGATAAAATTTCACTTTTCAGCTCATTTATTTTTCTTTTTTCTCTATCTAGTTCTAGGTTTCCTGTATTATCATCTGGAGTTCTATTGTTTTTTATTACTTCTTTTCCGTATTTTGATGTTTCATATAGTTTTTCTAAAATATTTATATATGGTTCATCATCAATATTATTTTTTTGACAGGTGGTTGTCGTTAAAAGTGCTAATCTTTCTTCATCTTCATAACATGTAGCATCTTCTAATAATTCTTGACCCAATTCTTTAAACTTTTCCATATTATTATCTATAATAGCATTGCAGAATAGACTGTGTTTTAATTTTTCTATAACATAAAATTCAATGTAGGCATCATTATCTGTTACATCTATTATTTCTCTTTCTGGATAATCAACTTTTATTGTATATGGGCAATTTGAAGCCATTTTTGTTCTTTCTTTACTGGATAATCTTTTTTCATTTGTCTTTCTTTTTGTACAGATAAATTCTCCATTAAATGATATATTTACTGTAAATCCAATTGTTTTTTTGCCATTTTTTATGTCTGTATCTAAATTTTTTATTATTTCGTCTTTATTCATTTTTATAGTTAGATTATTTCCTATTTTTAAATCATCCATTTTGTTGTAATAATATCTATACTTTCGATTCTTTACTGTTTTAAACACTTCTTTTATTTCTTGTGATTTTAAGTCGTTTTCTAGCTGATTTTTTCTTTCCTTTACTAATTCATTTACGATGTTTATCCTTTCTTGGTTTTCGTGGTTTTTGATTCTACTTATTTTTTCTTTTGAAAATATATTGTTATTTTTCATATTTTATTTCCTTCCTTTTTTTAATTTTTTTATATTTTATCTCTTTATAAATTTATTTTATAAAAATAATACTATTATGGATAATATGAGCATAATTCCTAACTCATAGGGAATATATTTTTTATATTTATTATAATATGTAATAATTTCTTTTCTATTTTTTAAATTGTTAATATTCTTTCCTATTAGGATTTCGCTTGTGCCTACATATTTATCTATGTCATCTTTGTATAGGCTCTTTCCTTTATTTGCATCATAACCAGCATATTTTTGTTCTGGTTTGATTGAATCGTACAATTTATCTAGTTTTGTGGCACTTATTGACCCTCCGATTGCGAGTGCTAAAATGAATGATAGTAATGGAAATATGACATATCCTGATGAAAAGAAATGCCTTACTGCTGGTATTAATAGTAATGATGTTGTAATTATTAATGATGGTATTAATCCTATTGCTACTGCTGTTGTGGTACTTATTGTTGTTTTTTTCTCTACTACTTTATCATATTTTGGAGGTGCTTCTAAAATTTTTCTTTTTATTAGTTCATATACATCATCTATTTTTTTATCCTCACTACTTAGTCTCACTTCTATTTGCATTTTGTTTTCGTATATTGTCATATTGATATGTTGATAATATGAATTGCTTTTGTATCCTTCAGAACTTGTTCTATAGCTTAATATAAAGTTAACACGAATATATTTTATTTCTTCTAGCCTTATATTAAATACCGAGATAAAACTGTTGTAATTATCGAATCTTATTGTTGTATCGTCTTTAAAATCTACTATAAATGTTAATTTGCTATCACTATCTCTAAATGTCCATGTTTGATATTTATAATCTATTGCTTTATTTTTCATTTCTTCATTTGCACTTATTTTTTTGTAATACATTAATTTTTCTTGCATTTTGGAGAATATTTCAAATAAGTCATCATAAGAAATTATTTTATTTGCTACTTTTATTGTATCATTATACATTTTTATTGCCTCCATTTTAATTATTTCATATACGAATACCCTATATTTATTGGTATTATGATCCTAATATTTCTATTATAACACTATCCTACTTGCTACAAAAAACTGTATTTACTGTTTTGAATGACGATAGTATTTCATTTAAATTAATTTCAATTTGATTCATTATTTGCTCATTATAATTGGATTTTCTTATAAGTTTTATATTATATGGTTTAAAAATAATTTTGAATAGATTTTCATGATTTTTATATGACTGATTTGTTCCTTTTTTATAACTTAAGTTTAACTCTATTTCTAAGCCTTCTATATTTTGTAGTTTTTGTTTTTGGATATATTCAAGGAAAAAACTATAACTTTTACAATATGTTGTGTTGTAGCCTTTTTCATTTATTCTTATTTCATATTTTTTTTGATATGTTTTTTTGTAGTTGTAGTTTCGACAGTCGTATTTTAATTTTTCATTTCTTTGTTCATCCTCCTCAATCAAGAGGTTAAATTGATTGTAAACACTTGCACAGTAACTAGCGATATATTCTATACATTTCTCATCTATTATTGCATTTGAATAATCATATTCTTTATTTATAAATATTTCAATATTTTCATTAATATTCATTTTTTGCTCGCCTTTCTTTTTATTTCTGCATTTCCGCATTATTATTTTTTATGTTTTCATTTTATCATATATTATGTTTGATTTTCAAGTTTTTGTTGAACAAAAAAAGACGACTTAGTCGCCTTTGGTTATTATTCTATAATTTCAGAAACTACACCTGCACCAACTGTTCTACCACCTTCACGAATTGAGAATTGAGTTCCCTTTTCGATAGCGATTGGATGGATTAGTTCTACAGTCATGTTAACATTGTCTCCAGGCATAACCATTTCAACACCTGCTGGTAATTCGATTACACCAGTAACATCTGTTGTTCTGAAGTAGAATTGTGGTCTGTAGTTTGCGAAGAATGGAGTATGTCTTCCACCTTCTTCTTTAGATAAAACATATACTTCTGCAGTAAATTTCTTATGAGGAGTAACTGAACCTGGTTTAGCAAGAACTTGTCCACGTTCAACTTCTTCTCTTGAGATTCCACGTAGTAGAACTCCAGCGTTATCTCCTGCTTCTGCATAGTCTAATGTTTTCTTGAACATTTCAATTCCTGTAACAACTGTTTTCTTAGTTGGTTTAATACCAACGATTTCAACTTCGTCGTTAAGTTTTAATTGTCCACGTTCAACACGTCCTGTAACAACTGTTCCACGTCCAGTGATTG
>OIYG01001156.1_pt1 | contig 21022 bp, 16 predicted proteins | sample 1587861 | NCBI WGS metagenome assembly OIYG01 (sample SAMN03283272) | human gut metagenome | biome: human-associated habitat; material: feces | host: Homo sapiens | place: Peru | collected 2012 | reverse complement strand
AAAATAAAAGATAGCACTTCAAAGTTTACAGTATTTACAACTAGATGTGATACACTATATGGAGCAACATACTGTGTTATGTCTCCAGAACATAAACTAGTAGATGAAATAACTACTGATAATCAAAGAAAAGCCGTAAACGAATATAAAGAAGCATGCAAATTAAAAAATGATATGGAAAGAACAGAACTTAACAAAGAAAAGACTGGTGTCTTTACTGGAGCCTATGCAATTAATCCTGTAAATGGAAAAGAAATTCCTATTTGGATAAGTGACTATGTACTTGTTTCCTATGGAACAGGAGCTATTATGGCAGTACCAGCTCACGATACCAGAGACTATGAGTTTGCTAAAAAGTTTAACTTAGAAATAATTCCTGTCCTAGAAGGTGGAGATGTTTCACAAGAAGCTTATATCAAAGACGGTTTACATATTAATTCAGATTTCTTAAACGGACTTGATAAAGAAGAAGCAATAAATAAAATGATCTTATGGCTTGAAGAAAATAAATGTGGTAAGAAAAAAGTTAATTATAAAATGAGAGATTGGGTTTTCTCAAGACAAAGATTCTGGGGAGAACCAATACCAATGGTTAATTGTAGTAAATGTGGATGGGTACCTCTTTCAGAAAAAGATTTACCACTTGTTCTTCCAGATGTTGCAGAATATGAACCTACTGATGACGGTGAAAGTCCTCTTGCTAAAATAACTGACTGGGTTAATACTACTTGCCCTAAATGTGGAAATCATGCCAAAAGAGAAACAGATACTATGCCAAACTGGGCTGGTTCTAGTTGGTACTTCTTAAGATTCATGGATGCCCATAATGATAAAGAATTTGCTAGTATGGACGCAATGAAGTACTGGAACAGAGTAGATTGGTATAACGGTGGAATGGAACACACAGCAAGACATTTACTTTACGCAAGATTCTGGGTACAATTTTTATATAATATTGGACTTGTTCCACACAAAGAAATGATTTGGACTCGTGTAAGCCATGGTATGGTACTAGGCTCAAATAATGAAAAAATGAGTAAAAGTAAAGGTAACGTTATAAACCCAGATGATATAGTTAAAGAATTCGGAGCAGATGCTCTAAGAGTTTATGAAATGTTTATGGGAGACTATGAACAAGACGCCCCTTGGAGTACAGATTCACTTAAAGGATGTAAAAGATTCCTTGATAGAATCATTCGTTTAAAAGATAGAGTAGTAAGTGGTAATAACTATTCAAAAGAATTAGAAACAATTATCCATCAAAGTATTAAAAAAGTTACATACGACTTAACTCATATGGCATATAATACTGCAATATCTACTCTTATGATTTTACTTAATAAATATGAAGAGCAAGATCATATTACTGAAAAAGACTATGTATTATTACTTACACTTCTTAATCCGATAGCACCACATATAACCGAAGAACTTAATGAATCCTTAGGACTTAAACCAATATGCGAAAGCACTTGGCCTTCGTATGACGAAGAAAAAACAATTCTAAAAGAAAAAAACATCGCAGTACAAGTAAACGGTAAAGTTCGTGGTGAAATAACTATTTCTACTAAAGAAGACGAAGACAGCATAAAACAAAAAGCCTTATCTTTAGATAACGTAAAAAAACACCTAGAAGGAAAAGAAATAGTTAAAGTAATAGTAATAAAAGGTAAAATAGTTAATATAGTTGTTAAATAATACAAATAATAGATATAGGAATTGATTTTCTTATATCTTTTCTTATTATTTACGTAAAAAATGACTAATAATTTGGTAATATTTAACTTTTTAATGTATAATAAATATGGTGATTTAGAAATGAATGATACAAAAAGTGCACTTGAAAGGATACATGAGTATTCTTTAGAAGAGATAATGGGACTTAGTTTTGGAAGATATTCTAAGTATATAATACAAGATAGAGCAATTCCAGACGTTCGTGATGGCTTAAAACCCGTTCAAAGAAGAATACTATATGGTATGTTTCGTGAACACAATACCTATGATAAACCGTATAGAAAAAGTGCTAAAACAGTAGGTAGCATAATGGGTAATTATCATCCTCATGGAGATAGTTCTATATATGAAGCTATGGTTCGTATGAGTCAGTGGTGGAAACAAAATACCCCTTATATTGATATGCAAGGAAATAATGGTTCCCTTGACGGAGATAGTCCTGCAGCAATGCGTTATACCGAAGCAAGACTATCTAAAGTTAGTAATGAACTTTTAAAAGATATAGATAAAGATACAGTTACATGGGCTCCTAATTTTGATGATACCGAAATGGAACCAACAGTACTCCCAGCAAAATTTCCTAATTTACTCGTTAATGGTACAACAGGAATAAGTGCAGGGTATGCAACTAATATTCCCCCTCACAATCTAGGAGAAGTTATTGATGCCACTATTAAAAGAATAGATAGTCCTAATTGTAGACTTGAAACTATTCTAGAAATAATAAAAGGACCTGACTTTCCAACCGGAGGAGTCGTATACGAAGCAGAAGGTATCACAAAAGCCTTTACATCCGGTCGTGGTAAGATAATAGTGCGTGCTAAACTTGAGGTAACTAAGACAAAAGGAAAAACTAGTATAATTGTTACAGAAATACCTTTCGATGTCCTAAAATCTAATATAACAAGAAAAATAGATGAAATAAGAATAGATAAAAAAATTGAAGGAATTTCTGAAGTTCGTGACGAAACCGATAAAGATGGACTAAGAATAGTTATAGATCTAAAACAAGGTGCTAATACAGATTTAATACTTAACTATTTATACAAAAATACTGATCTTCAAACATCATACAATTATAATATGATAGCAATAGTTAATCGTCGTCCTAGATTACTAGGTATTATGGATATAATTGATGCCCATCTAGCACATTATAAAGAAGTAGTACTTAAAAGAACCAATTTTGATTTAGCTCATGCTAAAAAAAGACTCCATATAGTCGAAGGTCTTATTAAAGCCATTTCTATACTAGATGAAGTCATAAGAGTTATCCGTGCCAGTAAAAACAAAGCAGACGCTAAAATTAATTTAGTTAAAGAATTTGGTTTCACAGAAGAACAATCCGAAGCTATAGTAATACTTCAACTTTATAGATTAACCAATACAGATATAAAAGTCCTAGAAGAAGAACAAAGAAACCTAAATTTAATAATCGAAGCACTTTCCAAAATAATAAACGAAGAAGAAGAACTAAAAAGAGTAATGAAAGATGAATTAAGATCAATAAAAAAAGAATATGCGACACCTAGAAAAACTGTTATAACAAACGAAGAAGCAACCATAAAAATAGATGAAAAAGCAATGATTCCTAACGAAGAAGTAGTAGTTCTAATAACCAAAGACGGTTATGTAAAAAGAACTTCTATGAGAGGATATAACGCTAATAACGACGATCCACTTCTAAAAGAAGGAGATTACGTAGTAGGATTATTCAAACAAAGAACAATAGATACACTCCTTGTATTTACTAATCTAGGTAATTATTTATTCCTTCCAGTTCATGAAATACCAGATATAAAATGGAAAATGCTTGGTAAACATATAAGTAATATTATCAAACTATCAGAAAACGAAGAAATAATAAGCGCCATTCCAATTAGTGATTTTAATAAAAATATTGATATATCTCTAATAAGTAAAAATGGTATGATTAAAAAAACCAGTTTAAATGAATTTAAAGTTAGTAGATATAGTAAACCAATCTCATGTATGAAATTAAAAGAAAATGACCTTGTTATAAACGCATTCCTAGTAGATAAAAACGATATATTCATAAGTACCTATAATGGATATGGTTTATGGTTTGATATGAATGAAGTACCATCTTCAGGAATAAAATCTAGTGGTGTAAAAGCAATTAATCTAAAAAATGATTATATAAGTGGTGCTAGTTTATTTGACAAAAACAAAGAATATGTTACAATATTTACAAGCAATAGAACTGCTAAAAGAGTTAGATTAGATGAATTTGAAAAATCATCAAGAGCAAGAAGAGGGCTCCTACTTCTAAGAGAAGTAAAAACAAACCCATATAAAGTCATAAAAACTTTTATAACAGATAATAAAGGTTATATAGGTATAAAAAGAGGTACTAGCATAGATTTTATTAAGAATACCGAAATACCAATAGCAGATCGTTATAAAACAGGAACAACAATCTTTAAAGAAGATGTAGATGATTTATTTATTCCAAAAGATTTAGAAGAAGAAACAAAAATAGAAAACAATCAAGAAGAAATAGAAGTCCTAGATACTGAAAAAACACAAAAACAAGAAATTAAACATCATCAAGTTTCATTACTAGAAATAGATGATAGATTAAAAGAAATAGAACAATTTCTAAAATAGGAGGGTTAAATGGAAAATATTAAGGTTGATAAAAAAGGGTTCTATAACCTAATAAAATGTATATATGAAAAACTTTATGGTCCCGTAACTGTAGAGTGTAAAAAAAGTGATAAAAAAAGATATAACAAAATAGATATAGATAACGACTTTTATAAATGTGATATGGAAGAATGTTATTTAAAAGATGAAAATAATAACAAAATCCTTTTAAGCAGAAAACCAATAAAAGGAGAAAAACTATATGGTAGTTTTGTCGTAAAAAAACTAGAAAATATAGATGCATCTTATATGAGTCTAGATGAAATAAGCGATTTAATCGAAGATAATAAAGAAAAGTATCCTTTACTTGAAAAAGTTCCAAGTCTTATTTCATCTCTTGCTAGTTCTAAAATAAAAGATGATCAAGTTTTGCTATTAAATGATGAAATGTGCAATACGATAAGCGAGTATTATTTTAAATACTTAAGTACTATAAATAACGAAGATAATAGATTAAAAAAGAATCTTAATAATACAAAAGTACTTATCAGAAAAAAAGATAGCCTTTAGTCTAAGTAATAAATTCTTGTCATCATATTGACATTTTGCATAAAAACTTGTATAATCTTCAAGTGTTTGGTGGTGGTTTTATGAATAGTTTTTGTTCAGACACTGTAAGTATGTGGAAGTTTATCGGGGAAATTATTTACATAATAAGAATAGTGATTCCAGTTATAATAATATTACTTGGAACTTTAGATCTAGGTAAAGCAGTTATGGCCGGAGAAGATAAAAAAATAAAAGAAGCCCAAAAAACATTTATCAAAAGAATAATATATGGTGTTGCAATATTTTTCATCTTCACAATAGTAGAAGTTATTTTTGGACTACTTGGAGTAGAAACAGAAAAAGGTGACTCTAAAATATGTTGGGATTGTGCAACAAAACCTCATAGTACAGAGTGTACAAAATATGTAGAAGAACAAGAAAAGAAAGAAAAAGAAGAAGAAAATAGTATTCAAGATAATACTGAGCAAGATGATGAAAAATATGACAGAGAAGATGTGTAAATAATTTAAAAAATTATTTGACATAATAATAATATCTATAGTATTATAGTATTAGATAGAAGGAGAGGTATAAATATGTTAGATTTACTAAATGTAGTTCCTATGGACTTTGTTCAAGTTTTAGCAAAGACTGCTAGTGATTTCTGTGGTGATACTCAACCAATATGGGCTTTTATAGGTAATATTGTAAAAGTTTTACAAATTGCCATCCCTGTAATAATTATCTTGCTTGGAACATTAGATCTTGGAAAAGCTGTAATGGCTGGGGATGACAAGAAAATTAAAGAAGCACAAAAAATGTTATTAATGAGAATAATTTATGGTGTTGCAATATTCTTTGTAGTAGTAATTATTCAATTCGTATTCGGATTAGTAAGTGCAAGTACAGATAACATTTGTTTCAAATGTGTTAGTTTAGGTGGATGCTAATAATTTATTAATTAAAAAGTATAAAACTTATTGTTTCGTACTTTTTTTTTTGATATAATGAAATAGTAAATTAGTGCGAAGGTGATAATTAATGTTAGATTTTGTTATTAATAGTGTAAATATGCTTGCGAGTTTTACAGAATGGGTTGGTCTCCCTACAGCTTCTGATTGTAGTGTTTTGGGGGCCTCTTTCAAAAGCGTACTTGAAGATATATTTTCATGGATACAGATAGCAGTACCATGTTTAGTTATAGTCTTATGTTCAGTTGATATGGCAAAAGCAGTTATATCTCAAGACGATAAATCTATGCAATCTGCTTTGTCTAATTCAATAAAAAGAGTTTGTGTAGGAGTTGCTATATTTTTTGTTCCTATACTTGTGAATTTTTTGTTATATTTAGCTGGTTTTGCTAGTGGAACATGTTCGATAGGAGGTTAATATTATGTTGCAGATGTTGCTGATAAGTTGGTCTGATATAGAAGTAAGTATGATATCCGGAGTGTATAAGGTAGTTGCCAGAGTCTATGATATAATGATTAAACTCGTTCAAGATAGTAGAGATATTACTGGTTCAAATTTTAATGACTTAATAGTTACTTGTTATGTTTTAGCTGGAGTATTTATGCTGTTTAGAATTGCACTATCATTAGTTCAAATGCTTATTAATCCTGAACAAGTTAATGATAAGCAAGCTGGAGCAGGAAAAATGATAACTAGAGTAGTTGTTTCGATTATTTTATTGCTTTTGCTAAGGCCAGATGGTTTTTTGTTTGCCCCATATGATGAAAGTGCTGGAACAGGCGGTTTATTACCAAGAATAGAGTATGCCTTAGTTAGTGCAGACGATGGTTTGGTTATAAATCTTGTCAATTCAAGATTAGACTCTGATACAAGTGAAGTAGCATATACAGAAAAACCGGCCTTTACTAGTAATGTTTTTTCTACTAACTTTTTGGTTGAAGAAGTACAGGCGGCTAGCATGAAAAAAGATTTAACATGTTATTTTGTGCAAAAAGCAAGGCAAGTACAAAAATTAAAAGATACTGGTAATAGTAAAAAAACCACTGCTGGCATTACACCAGGCATAGCTGGTAGTGCTGGGACCGCTGGTAGTAAGTATGCAGAAGCAGGAAAAGAGTATGATAAAGAATATGATAAGTCTTTAAAAAAGGGAACCTCTTTTGGCGTAATAAAATTAACTTTTAGTTCTGAAAAAAACGGAAAGAAAATAAAAAATACTAAAGATGGTTATACTGGTTATGTAGTAAATCATGCTGGTGAATCAGAAACTGTCCCCAAATATGGTAATAGTTACACTTTTATTAATTACTATAATGCTAATTCCTATTCTGCTGAAACTGGTGTTACTCCAACATATAAAGCCTTGTTTATTGACTCATATCCAAAAAGTTGTTCTGAAATAGTTTTATTACCTTCCAATACGAAAAGTGATGAAGTACCAACTGTTGCAGTTGTTGCTAGAGCAACAAATAAGAACAAAAAGAGAAAATCAGATTATGCAACAAGTGGAGGTTATGGAAGTTTTGCTAAAGCCTACGAACGATTTTTAAATGAATCTGGGAAAACACAAGAAGCTGGTTATAATTTGGAGGGCTTTATTGATCCTAATGCTTTAGATCAAGTTCCAAAAACACAAAGAGATTATTTGAAAAATATAGATCAAAAAGCAATTGATTTTGCCCAAGGCACAGCCTCTAGTTTTCAAGAATGCGCAGATGGTCAAGCAGAATCGTGTTCTGAAGTTCAATCGAGAATGTTTCTCTCTACTAAAGGTGATGAGGACTTAGCAAAATTAGCAGAAGACGGTAATATAGAATTGGGATTCTTGATTTCTATGATTGCTGGTATAGGCTTAATAGTATATATAGCTTTGTTATGTGTTGAGGTTATAATTCGTAGATTTAAATTATTATTACTAGAAGTAATGGCGCCTATACCTGCTATAAGTTTTATAAATCCTAAAGATAAAATATTTAACCAATGGATGAAAATGTATATTTCTACATATTTAGATTTATTCATTAAATTAATCGCAATTGCACTTGCTATAGGATTGCTTAATACAGTTATGGGTCCTAATAGTACAGTTTGGGAAGATAAGGGCTTAATAATGAAATTTTTCTATATAGTAGCCATTTTAGTATTTGCTAAAACAATTCCAAGTATGATTTCTAAGATATTTGGTCTAGATTCTATGGGAGGTTCATTCAAAGATATTCTTGGAATGGGCAAGGCTGCACTTGGATTTGGTGCTGGTGCTGCTCTTGGAGGAGCGATAGGAGCAATTTCTGGTTTTGGGAAAGGCGGAGGCCTTGGTATGGCTTTGGGCGGTTTAACAAAAGGGGCTCTTATGGGAGCTGGTTCTGGAGCAAAAGGTAATGTTCTTGGTGGTGCCGGAAAGGTTAGAGCTTTAAATGCTTCAAATAAGCTAGCCAATACTAAGGGGTCAACTTGGTTTGGAAGAAAAAAGGCTGCAGCTTTAGGTTTTTTAGGATTAGAACATCCTTATGAACAAGAAGCTAACAGAATAAAAAAAGAAAGAGAAATGCTAAAAGAGCAACAATATGCTCAGAATGCTGATAAAAGAACATTAGGATTGATAAGTGATTTTGAAGATAAAGTACAAAGTAATTTCGACAAAGGAAAATATGATCAATACAAAAATCAAATTGGTGAATTAAAAGACTATGATCAAGCTGTTGCACACGCGAAAGCAGTTGAAGCAAAAAAGGATATGATCGGAAAGAGACTTGCTGGTGGAAAACATTATACACAAAATGATTATGAAAAAGAGTTAGTTGAAGCACAAGAAAATGTTAGATCTACTAAAGGAAAAGCTCTTGATGCAGTTAAAGAATTTGAAATCAAAAATAAAAAGGACACAGAAGCTGCAGCAATTGTTTCATTACTTGGTTCAAGTTCGTGGAGCGATATGGACTCAACCAAAAAGGCACTTAAACAAAGCACAAGAAGAAGAGAAAATGAAATTTCACTTGAAAATGAAAGACTTGATAAGGCTGAATATGCTAACGAAAATTCTCCAGCTAAAATTGATTATGAAAGTTATAAAAATAAAAGTAATCAATAAAAAGGATGTGATACTATATGGATTATAATTATTTAGTACCTGCTAATAGTAAGAAGCAAGGATTGATATTTGGTTTTTTGGATAAGTTAGATTTAATAATAGTAATAGTAGGAATTTGTGTATCATTTATCTTCTTTCTTCTTCTTCCTCTAGATACTTTATGGGGTATTATATTAGCAATACTTCCTGTGGGAACAGCAGCTTTTCTGGTGTTTCCTATCCTAAGTTATCATAATGTAAGGATATTCTTTTATGAAATGTATAAGTTTTATTTTGTAAATAGGAGAAAATATGTATGGAGAGGTTGGTGTTATCAATATGAACAATCAGATGAATCAAATGAATAATCCTGTTAATAGGCAGGCAAATAATAATATGAATAGAGGAGGTAAGCCACAAGGAAAGGTTATGTCTAAGCAGGCTAAGAAGAATCCTAAGTATACTGAAAACTGGCTTCCTCTTAAAGCTATTAGTAATGGTATTATGTATAATAATAAGAATGAAATGATAACTGGTGTTAAGATTCAACCTAGAAATATTTTTATTCTTGATCAAGGTTCTATGGATAATGCTTTGATTGGTCTTATGAATTTTTATAATACTATTGATTTTGAGTTTTGGATGGTTGTTGCAGATCGTCCTGTTGATATAGCTGTGTATCAAGCTGAGCTTCAGGTTTTATATAATAATACTTCTGATCAAAGAATTCGTAAACTTATTGCTCAAGATATGAATAAGGGTGATTTCTTTATAAATAATGATGTTGTGGATACTGAGTATTTCTTGTTATTTAAGGAAAAAAATGGTGAAATGCTTCAGAAGAAACTTCGTAATATGATTAATAATTTGGCTGGAGCAGGACTTGTTGCTAGTCAAACTACTAATGATGATCTTAGATTGATTATTGATAATTTCTTAAATGGGGGAAGAAAATTTGAGTCTGGAGGTGTAATGCCAATATGAGTTTTTTTAAGAGCGAGGTTGCTCCTAAGGGGCTTGATTTTACTAATAGCACAATGATAGTTGCTAGTGACAAATATATGACTATTTTAACTGTTGTTGGATATCCAAGGTATGTTGGTGTAGGTTTCTTATCTAATATTACTAATATGTCTGGAGTTAAGATTGTTGTTAAACATATACCTGTTCCTTTTTCTACTCTTACTAAGATGCTTAATAAGGAACTTGCTTCTATGAAAATAAGATATCAAGAAGAAAAAGATGCTACTTCTCAAGAAAGTATAAGACAAGATTATGAAACACTTGAATCTTTCATTCAACAACTTGCTGCAGCTCAGTCTAAGACTTTTGATTTCCAAATGCATATTGTCCTTACTGCAGATTCTAAAGAGGATTTAGATTTAAAAAAAGTTCAAATAAAGAACTATTTAGATGCTATGGGTCTTAGAGCTATTCCTCTTAGGTTTGAACAAGAACAAGTTTTAAAATCTATTATTCCTATTTTTCCTAAACAAGAAATTGAAGAAAGAATTGGTACTATAATGCCTAGCCCTACTATGGCAGGTATGTATCCATATATATTTGATAGCATCAAAGATCCAGGACCATCTGTTTTACTTGGTACAGATTTTTCTGGTGGTGTTGTTATGTTTAATCAGTTCTTATATCAAAAAAGAAAAGAACATAACAGAGTTAATGCCAATATGATTATTCTAGGTACTTCTGGTAGTGGTAAGAGTACTGCTGCTAAGTTATTACTTAGAACTGCTATTAGAAATAGTTATAAGATTGTTGCAATAGACCCAGAAAATGAACTTAAAGAAATGGCTGAAGCCGTTGGTGGAGATACTATTGACTTAGGAAAAGGTGGAGAATTTGGACTTATTAATCCTTTCGAAGTTTTAATTGATGCTGATGAAGATGAAATAAGACAAGGACTTGGTTATACTGTTCTTACTAAAACTCTTCAATTTTTAAAAGCATTTATGAAGTATTATGATCCATCCATCGAAGAAGATGTTCTTAATTTATTTATTGAACTTACTCAAGAAACATATCAAAGATTTGGTATAAGTTTTAATACAGATTTTTCTAGATTTACTAGTGCAGATTATCCTACTTTTGATGACGTATATAAAACAATTAAAAGTAAACTTGTCTCTATGACTGATATGACTCATGAAAGAGATATTATGGAAAGACTTGAACTTAAGATAAGACCTCTTACTAATGAACTTAGATTCTATTTTAATGGTAAAACTACTATTGCACCTCGTAGTAACTTCATAGTATTTAATATTCGTGAACTGATGAATACTGATGTCAATATAAGAAATGCTTTATTATTTAATGTTCTTAAGTATGCATGGAGTTTATGCCTTGATGCATCACAAAATACAGTTCTAATGGTAGATGAAGCCCATGTATTATTATCAGGTGGTAATGTTTTAGGAGCAGATTTCCTTGCTCAAATTCAAAGAAGATCACGTAAATATAATACTGGTAATATTATAATAACTCAACAACCTAGTGATTTTACTCCTCAAGCTGTTATAACTCAAGGTAAAGCTATTTTCGATAATGCCTCTTATTACTTAGTAATGGGACTTAAAAAACAAGCGGTTGAAGATTTATCATTATTAATAGATTTAAATGATAATGAAAGAGAAAGTATTAAACGATACTCTCAAGGTGAAGCATTATTCGTATGTGGTAGCCGTAGAATGCGTATTAGAGTAATAGTAACCCCAGAAGAACTTGATTCATTCGGAACAGGTGGAGGTTTATAGTATATAAGGAGGCATAAAAAATGAAACTTAAATTCAAAGCTACAGCCCAAGATTGGTGTATTTTTGGACTATTTGCTTTACTACTTCTTATAGTAGTGTCAATTCTAGTAAATAATATTCATTCATTTGCTAATTATGGTGAATTTGCAGGACTTAATCCATTTACAGCACTTATTCATAATTTAGGTGCAGTTGTTGTTTTTTATGTCTTTGCAATGATATTCTTGTTTGCAACCGTTAAAAACTTCTTTTTCGATCAAGAAAAAGGATTCGGAATTGTATCAGGAGCCAAAGATGAAAAAGGATTTTCTAGATGGTGTACTGATAAAGAAATGAAAAATGATTTATCAGAATTAAATGTTCAATCTGAAACATATGAACATGCAGGATTTCCAATTATTAACAATGGAAATAAGATGTGGGTTGATGATGGAGAAAGTCATAACCTTGTAATTGGGTCCACTGGTACAGGTAAGACTCAGTGCGTTATCCATCCCTTAGTAAAAATACTTGCCAAAAAGGGTGAATCTATGATTGTTACCGATCCCAAAGGAGAAATCTATAGAGAAAGTTGTAGCCTTTTAAAACAAAAAGGCTATCAATTAGTAATCCTAAATTTCCGTGATCCTCAAAGAGGGAATACCTGGAATCCTCTTCATTTACCATATAAGCTATACAAAGCTGGTAATACCGATAAAGCAATGGAACTTTTAGATGACTTAGCTGCTAATATCTTGTATGAAGAGTCAAGCGCTAACAAAGATCCATTCTGGGAAAAAACTTCTGCCGATTATTTTGCAGGACTTTCCTTAGGATTGTTCGAAGATGCCAAAGAAGAAGAAATAAATATTAACAGTATCTCTTTAATGACTACTGTCGGAGAGGAACGCTATGGAGGAAGAAGCACTTATATAAAAGAATATTTCAATAGTAAAGATCCTGCCGGAGCAGCCTATACTTGTGCATCAGGAACTATTTTTGCTCCAGAAGAAACAAAAGGTTCTATTCTATCAACATTCAGACAAAAAATTCGTTTATTTTCTTCTCGTGAAAACTTATCAGAAATGTTGTCTCAAAATGACTTCGATATAGATTCAATTGGTAAACAAAAAACAGCAGTTTTTATGATAATTCAAGATGAAAAGAAAACTTATCATGCTCTCGCTACTATTTTCATAAAACAATGTTATGAAGCTTTAATTGATGTTGCTCAAAATACCCCAAAAGGACAACTTCCTGTTAGAACTAATTTTATCCTTGATGAGTTTGCTAATATGCCACCACTTAAAGATATAACCACAATGATAACAGCAGCTCGTTCCAGATTAATTAGATTTACAATGATTATTCAAAACTTTGCTCAGCTCGATTCCGTTTATGGAAAAGACGATGCTCAAACAATTCGAAGTAACTGTAATAATATGCTTTACTTACTTACTACAGAATTAGCAGCCCTTAAAGAAATAAGTGAATTATGTGGAGACAAAATTGTAAAAGTAGGTAAGGGAGATAAAGAAAGAGAAGAAACTCGTCCTCTTGCTACTGTCGCAGATCTTCAAAGAATGAAACAATTCGAAGCCGTAGTAAAAAGAATCAGACTTAATCCATATAAAACAAGACTTAAACCTAACTTTGAAATTGACTGGGGTATTAAAAAAGGAGATGCCGATCCTTTTGTAGAAAGACAAAAAAGACCTATTCAAGTGTTTGATATAAAAGAATATATGAAACAAAAGAAAGCTGCTAGTTTTAATAATATGTTAAATAATGCAGGAAACTCTGGAGGAGCACCACTTTTCAATGGACCAAATCCATTTGATGCTCTAAAAAATACAAATCAAGAAACAAAACCTAGTCCTACGCCAGGACCAGGCCTAAATGTTGATGAATTAGTTAAGAAAATAGATGCTAAAATAGCAGAACTAGAACAAGAAGAAAAACTAGAAGAAGAAAAAAGAAAGAAAGAAGCACAAGCTAAAAAAGAAGAGAAAAAAGAAAAAAATAACACACCAGATAACTCCAATATGTTTTCTAATTTAATAAACAAAGCCCCAGAAAAAATAAAAGAAAAATCAGAAATAAAAAGAGAACTACCAAAGAAATCCGAAGTTTCTAAAATTGCAGTTACAGATGATCAATTTTTCGATGACTTTTTTGACGAATAGCCAGTTTGGCTTTTTTCTTTTGCAATAATAGTCATTTTTTATTATAGTTTTCCCTTTATTTTAATAAAATATATTAAGTGATAAAAAATGGTATCATTTATAATCAATTACTGGATAGAAATAGTTTTTTCTTTAATTGTAACATTTTTAACCTATCTATATAGAAAAATAATAAAATATATAAAAAAAATAGACATATTAAAAGATCAAGCATGTCTAAATTTAAAAATGCACATTTCTGAAAAATATGAATTAATCAAAAAGAAAAACTTCATAACAATGGAAGAAAAAGAAGAAATAATAACTCTTTATGAATTATACAAAAAATTAGAATGTTCGAATATTGCCGATGAAATGGTTAAAGAAATAAATAATATACCATTTAGATAAGGAGGGTTTATGGAGAATATAATATCTGATCTTTTATTAAAAATTGTTTTAATAAGTATAGTTTTTTCTGCATTTGAAATGGCTTTGGTTCAAAAACTAAAAAAAGTTTTTCCTTTCAAAAAGAAATGGTCTGTTCTTATACTTAATTTCGCCTCATCATTCCTCTTTGGAACAATCTTTTCAATGTGGTTCTTTTCACTAAGTATTTATAATTCCTTATGGGTTTCCTTCTTTACCTTCTTAGGAGCACCTTCTATATATGAAACCTTAAGAAAACAAAACATTACCTCTTATACACCAGAGTCATTAACAGAAATCAGAAAGAAAACTAAGTAGTTTTTTTAATAAACAAACATCTAATAAAATAAATAAATAATATTATATAAAATATGCTTAAAATATATGAAGCATATTTTATATATAAAGAAAGCTCATAAGTCTTGAATAGATAAATACCTATTATAGGAATGGATATAGATATTATATACGTAAGTATATTCTTTTTAGTTTTATTTTTTATTTTAAACATAGTACAAATATTATCTTTAATTGCATATATAAAATACGCAATTTGTGAGAAAAATGCAGTAATTAAAAATATAGCAGCAAAATTCTCTATCCTTTCTATAAAACCAAAGACCTGAACTTTTTTAAATAAACCATATACAGGGTAGGTAAGTAAACTTCCAAGTTCTATTCCATATACTGCAATTATTAAAAATAATATAAAACCAATAAGTAAAGATACAATTATATATCCAACAAGAATTTTCCTAGGAAAATTCTTTTTATCTTTTGTAATATATTTTAATTCAAGTATGTAAAAAGTCGGAGATAAAGTAGTTAAAAATATAAAAGAACTATTCATTATATCTTTTATATTTACATCTACAACAGGCTTTAAATTACTAATATCAGCATAAGGAATAATCGTAAAAAGAAGTATCAATATAACAGATACCGATAATATAAACAAAAGAAATACAGACCTTAAAAAAGTTTCAATCCCTTTATTAATACAAAAAGCAGCTATAATTGCAATAAAGATTGCAATTAAATAATACGAACTTCTCGTTAAAAACTGACTTATTATAAAATCCATAACAAACCATGTACTTATTGTCATAGTAAATATCGCAAGAAGAAGTAAAACTAGATTAAGTACATATCCAAATCCTTTAAAGTTCTTTATTGTAAAATCAAAGAAACTAGTATCTATCTTTTTACTAATAAACATAATCATAAAAATAGGAATAAGTCCTATTACAAAAGCTATTAAAAGTGATATTAAAGAAGCGTTCCTAGAACTATTTAGTATTAAAGAATTCGCAAATCCTGGAAACATAGCAAATATTACCCCAACACAAATTGCCATTACTTCACCACTACTAACTTTACCATTCATAGTATCATGCTCCTTTATTTATATTTCCAAATCTATACATTTTATTATTAATATTTATATTAAAACTTGCAACCTCATATAAATTACTATTCTTATACTTGTTATAATCCTTATAATAATCTTTATAAAGCATATTCTTTAAACCAAGTATATCTACATTATAATCTCTAGAATAATCTAGTAAGTCCCTTACATATCTCTTTATCTCATTATTTAATACACTCTTAATAGAACCCTGCACTTTAGGATCAGTTAAATCTAACTTTTTACTAATCTCAATCATTTTAGATTCAATATTAACATTTATATCCACATAAACTTTATTATCCTTTATATCAAGATTAATCTTTGATTTTGGATTATATATAACAGATGCAAAAGTAACATCTTTATATTTTCCATTAATAACAATGTCATTATAATTATTATTTATCGTATTATATGCAATTGACTCATTACTATCAAGCGGACCAAGTAATTTCTTATTTTTAAAAACTGCAAGATTATCAATAATAACAGAAGTTGCTTTCATTCCTTTTTCATTAGTACATTTAACAAGTGGCACTAAAGGATCAATTCCCTTCTTTAAATAAGTACTTAAAAACTTTTCCAAACTCAAATCATAAATTATACCATTTCTTTTCTTTGAATCTAATAAAACAGTTTTTAAACTTTCAACAGGAAACCTATCCTCAACCTCATTATCAGGATTCATAACTTCTTTAGCAGTTTCCTCTTCACTAAACAAAACATAAGCTGAAGATCTTACCTCTGGAGATCTCATTACAAAATCAAAAACATCATTTATCTTTTTAGAAGTATCTTTACTAAGTATTAAAAACTCTAAATGACCAAGATAAACATTTTTAGGGTACCTAACAGAAAAATTTCTAATGGCCTTAGCAATAGTTTCTCCCTTCGCTTCATATATCAAAGTATTTGCATCAGTTGCACCATCATTACTATTTTTTATATCCATAACCTGTGCAGTTAAATAAAACGAATTATCTTTATAATCTATTCCTAAAGCAGATACCACTGCTAAATCATTCAATTCTGCATAACTACATCCACTAATCATAAAAACACTAATTATTAAAAATATAAATCTTTTCATAACTTGCTCCTTGTATAATTTTTATTTGTTAGAATTGGCATTCTTTTATTATTATTTTTTATCTTTTCCTTAAACAAAAAATGTTTCAAAAACTTTTTATTTAACGGTATAAGTGGATATAAATATGGTTTACCAAACGAATCCTTCGAAGACAAAGATGTAATAAGTAAAATTCCTGCTAAGAAGATTCCTATCATTCCTGTAGTAGTAGCAAATAACATAAAGATAATTCTCCATATTCTAATAGCATTTACCATTCCTACATTAGAAAACATTAAAGAAGAAATAGCAGAAAGTGATATCACTATTACCATAATCGGAGAAACAATTCCAGCAGCTACTGCAGCATCTCCTAAAACAATAGCACCCAGTATAGAAATAGCAGTTCCAGATAAATGAGGCATTCTAATATCACTTTCACGTAATATTTCAAAAACCATAGTAAGACCAAGAGCTTCAACAATCGCTGGAAAAGGAACACCATCCCTTTGAGCAGCAAAATTAGTAAGCAAAGTAACAGGAATAGTCTCATGATTAAATGTAGTAATAGCAATATAAAAAGCAGGAAGAAGTATCGCTATAAAAAAAGCCAAATATCTAATAATCCTAGTAAAAGTAACATTGATATTACTTTGATAATTATCTTCGCTAGCATGAAACATATCCCCAAAAAAAGTTGGAATAATAAGTAAATAAGGAGAGTTTTCAGTCATAACACAAACCTTACCATCTAAAAGAGCAAGACAAGCAGTATCAGGCCTTTCAGTAGTAGCAATCGTTGGGAATGTACTATGTTTAGTCTCAATACATTCCCTTATATAAGTACTATCCATAATACAATCTATATCAATATTTTTAATCCTAGTAACAACATCATTTACAAGATCTTCCTTTGCAATATTATCCATATAAAGAATAGCAACTTGTGTTCTTGTCTGCTTTCCAACAACTTCTTCCTTTATTACCAAATCATTTGTTTTTACCCTTTTTCTAATCAATCCTAAGTTAGTTTCATAGTTCTCAGTAAAAGCATCCTTCGGCCCACTTATAGACTGTTCAGTCATTGGTTCAGAAACACCACGATATAAATCCTGTCTTGTCTCAACAACAAAAGGATAACCCTTCTCAAACATAATCGCAGTAAACCCAGCATTAATCTTAGTATAAAGATCATTTTTATCCTTAACATCTTCTATAACATTTTCAGGAAGCTCACTCTCTAAATGATCATGTATATTTTTCCTAGTAAGTCTTTTATTAAAATTAGTAAGTCTTCTCAAAATAAAATCATTAATATTATCACTTTTACTAACCGAAGTATTATATATAAGAAGAACTTCCTTTCTACCAATTTTTATCTTTCTAAATATAATATCCGGAGAATCATGAAAATCCTTTTTTATAATACTTATTTGCTTATCTAACATAGTATCACCTTTATATTAGTTTGCAAAATATAAGAAAATTAATACCCATTATAGAAAAAATAAAAAAATAATATCAAAACCAATAATTATTTTTCTTGTTTTTGCGAAAAAAAATACAAAAATAGTAAAAATAAATAATAAAAAAATAGATTTATGTTATACTTACCATAGTCGTATAAGAAGGATATATCAAAAATAAAAACTCATATAAATAACAAATTTCCTCTTATATAAATGATTTTAATCATAATATTATAAAAGAATAAAAAGGAGTATTATATGAAAAAGAACAAAGTTTATTTAACAAGTCTTATTGTAACATTGATTCTCACTATAACAGGACTTATTATAGGATTCATCTTAATAAGCAGCAACGATTTTATGTTATGGAGAACAAGGGCCGGAGAAAAACTAAATATCTTAATGTTTATGCTGATATGGCTTCCATCATTAATATCATTATTTGGTCTATTAACAGGAATAATAAGTATTAAAAATAAAAACAAATTATTCCTGTATTTATCTTTATTTATAAATTCCATATACGATATATACTGGGTACTTGTCTTATTTGTTATATTATGTACTTTGTTTAATATAAGTTTTGTTAGTATAACAAGTTTTATAATAAGTGTTATTCTTTTAACAGTTTTACTTTCTTTAAATTGCATAGGTCTCCTAGAACAAAAAAAGTTTATAAAATAGTTTAATTAAACATCAAATAATGTTTTTTCTTTTGAAAACAAACAAAACATGTTATAATCAAATAGGTGAAGTATATGCTTGAAAATTTAAACGATAAACAAATAGAAGCTGTTAAACACAAAGACGGACCTCTCTTAATTCTAGCAGGAGCAGGTTCTGGTAAGACAAAAGCCCTTACCACAAGAATAGCGTATTTAATCAAAGAGTATGGTGTTAATCCAGAAAATATTTTAGCAATAACTTTTACAAATAAAGCTGCTAAAGAAATGAAAGAAAGAATAGAAAAACTAATAGGAAAAACTAATCTACTAGCCTCGACCTTTCATTCTTTCGGAGTTAAAATCTTAAGAGAAAACTACGAAAGGCTAGGTTATAAAAATAATTTTGTTATTATGGATAGTGATGATAGTTTAACCCTTGTTAAGAAAATAATAAAAGATCTCGGATATGATCCAAAAAGATTTAGTCCTTATATGATAAGAAATAAAATATCTAGTAATAAAAGTTGTTTCGTTATGCCAGATGAATATAAAAAATTTGTTCATTCCGAAGAAGATAATATTATCTATAAAGTTTACAAAAAATACCAAGAAATCCTTTTTAAAAATAATTCTGTAGATTTTGATGACTTACTAATCTTACCAATAAAACTATTTAAAGAAAATAGTGATATCCTTGAATACTATAGAGAAAAATATAAATACATAATGGTTGACGAATATCAAGATACTAATGAAGCACAGTACATCCTTATTAAGATGCTTGCAGCCAAATATAGAAACATTGCTTGTATTGGTGATAATGATCAAAGTATTTATATGTTTAGAGGAGCAAACTACAAAAATATTCTTAATTTTGAAAAGGATTATCCCGATGCTAAAGTAATAATGCTCGAACAAAACTATAGATCTACTAAAAATATTCTAGATGCCGCCAATAGTGTAATTAAAAACAACACCTTTAGAAAAGATAAAAACCTATGGAGCGACAAAGGTGAAGGAGAAAAACTCTCTTTTTACAAAGCATATGATGAAATAGACGAAGTATTTTATATAATAAGAAAAATAAAAGAACTTATCTCTAAAGGAGTACCATATAAAGATATTGCCATACTTTATAGAACTAATGCTCAGTCAAGAGTATTTGAACAAGAACTATTAAAACAAAATATACCATTTAGAATAGTAGGTAGTTTTTATTTCTATAGTAGAAAAGAAATAAAAGACTTGCTTGCATACCTAAGACTTATATTAAATAGTAATGATGACATAAGTTTAACAAGATGTATAAATACCCCAAAAAGAGGAATAGGACCAAAAACAATAAGTGAAATAGAAGCAAATGCAAATACCTATAATACAAGTATGTACGAAGCAATAAAAGACGGGAAAGCCCTAGACTTTAAAAAAGTAATAGAAAATTTAAAAGAAGATTTAAAATCATGTACTTTGACTGAATTTATAGATAAAGTACTAGATAAAAGTGGAATGAGAAACGCTCTAAAAGAAGAAAAAAGTTTAGAAGCCGATATAAGACTTGAAAACTTAGAAGAATTTAAATCAGTTACAAAAAACTTTGAAGAAAGAGTAGGAATCATCTCCCTAGAAGAGTTTCTAACAGAAATAAGTCTAGTCTCAGACATAGAAGAATACAAAGACGATCCCAATAGAATAACACTTATGACAGTGCATTCCGTCAAAGGACTTGAATATCCTTATGTATTCTTAGCAGGCTTAGAAGAAGGGATATTTCCTCATAGAAACTGTTATTCCAAAGATGAACTAGAAGAAGAAAGAAGACTCATGTATGTAGCAATAACAAGAGCCATGAAAAAACTATGGATAACATGTACTAAAAAAAGAATGATTTATGGTCAAGAAAGCCCTTCAATTCTAAGTAGATTCGTAAGAGAGATAGAGCCAGATCTTATTGACGGAGAAACCAAAGAAGAACAAAAACCAGTCAAAAAAGAAAAAAGAATTTACAAAGAAGATAGAGTATTCAATTATGGAGATAAAGTCCATCACGAAACATATGGTGATGGCGTAGTGATAGAAGTCACCAACACAATTTTAACAGTAGCATTCAATAAAGATGTTGGTATAAA
>OIYG01001150.1_pt1 | contig 21083 bp, 23 predicted proteins | sample 1587861 | NCBI WGS metagenome assembly OIYG01 (sample SAMN03283272) | human gut metagenome | biome: human-associated habitat; material: feces | host: Homo sapiens | place: Peru | collected 2012 | reverse complement strand
CAATTGGTGTTGCAATTAAAGCTATTATTGCTAGTATTACTATTACTGCTAAAAGTTCTATTAAAGTAAATCCTTTACCTTTCATCATACTCCTCCTATCTTATATATAAATTTTACACTTTTTTATATAATTAGTCAACAAAAAAAATAGTCCCATAAGGGACTTGTAGTAAGGAGTGTTTATTACAAGATTTGTAATCTTGTAAATACATTATATTTTTTATTAATGATTATTAATTGTTAAGTTTGTGAACTTTTTATGAAATATTTAAATATTCTTTTATAGATTTGCTTATAGCGCTAGAAAATAATTCTGGATGTAATACTAATTTTTCTAAATCATCTTCATAATTCATATAACCAAGTTCAAGTAGATATGGCTCCGTTGTAATATTAGAAGAATAAAATTTGTTTAAGCCATAATATTCATTTCTACCATCTACGTAAGCATAAGTATTAATTCCTCCAACTTCTCTTATCATGAACATATATGGAGCACCTTCTTTGATATCATATGGTTTCATGTTTTTCCCTTTTAATTCTAACTCAGAGTCAGTAATATCCGCTTTTGTAAAATATGAAAAATATATTCCATTTGATATTTTATCTACACTCTTTTTGGAGTATCCAACTTCTTTTGATATGTTACTTGCTAAAGTTTCTGCGAATTCATAATCTATATTGTTAGGAGTATAAATCTCTACACCACCATAATTTATTTTAGATGAATTATTATTTAAATGTATAGAAAGAGAATATTTTGTATGATATGAATTAGGTATAACTGCTCTCCCTTCATCGCCATATGGATATATATATGTATCGCTATCTCGAGTTAATTTTACCTTTAAACCTTCTTTTTCTAATTCACTTTTTAATAGTAACGTTATTTCCAAAGTTAAATCTTTTTCATTATAACTTTTGCCACTTAATTTTGCGCTTGATCCTGGGTCTTTGCCTCCATGTCCTGCATCTAAAGTTATATCATAAACATCATCTGGTAATTTAGATTTTGCTATTTTAAATTCAACATAATTATTATTTTTAACTTTATCAAATATTATATTTATTTTATTATTACTATTATTTCTCGTAATAGTATAATATTCAATATCTTTATATTCAGTTTTATTATTTAATGTATAATACTTATTGCTTGATAACACCATTAGCAAATAATCACCAGTATCTAAACCATCTAAATATATTCCATCGTTATTTTTTTCTGATACTGTAAAACAAGTTCTATTACCATCAGCATAAAATTTAGACTTTAATTCAATCTCATCTTCATCATTTTTTAATATCAATGATGAATTTAGATCAAGTTTATCATCATAACATCCTTTTATATTAAGATGAGTACCAAACACGCTATACTCTTCTATATAAAATTCTCCTTCTACATTGTCTAGCAAGTTATATATATTTTTTTCTTCTTTAAAATATATAAAATATACAAACGCCCCTATACACATTGAGAACATAAAATAGAAAATTTTTTTCATAACTTCTCCTATAAAAAAGATATGGTTAATACCATACCCCAAATACGATTGCAGCCATACTAAGAAGTAAGCCTATGCATAAAAACACTATAACAATATCTCTTTCGTTCCAACCTAATTTTTCTAGATGGTGATGAAATGGGGTCATAAGAAATACTTTTTTATGAAAATACACCATGCTCACTATCTGTATTATACAAACTAAAGTTTCAAATACAAACACACCAGCTACTAAAACAAATGTCAATTCGTGTTTAGTTATAATTGCTATAGTAGCTAAAGTTGCACCAAGAGCAAGTGAACCTGTATCTCCCATAAATACTTTAGCTGGCCTTGAATTAAATGCAAGAAAGCCAATGAGTGCTCCTACTAATACAAAGCAAAAAACTGATATATCAGAAGTACCCTCTATAGCTGGAGAATTTGCACTTATAAGTGCAAACGTCAAAAATGCAATTAATGAAAGTCCTCCTGCTAGGCCATCTAATCCATCTGTTATATTAACAGCATTACTACTAGCTACTAACATGAAAAGTAAAAATATTCCATAAAACCAACCAAGATGAATTTCTATTCCAAATGTATATACTTCAAGTACTGGTTTAGCACCACTTTTCATATATATTAAAAAGAATATTAAGGCTATAACAATTTGGCCTGCCAATTTTTGAAATTCGGTTAGTCCTATGTTATTTTTTCTTTTTATTATAAGAAAATCATCTATAAATCCTAATAATGCATAAGATAAAAATACAAATAATACTATAAATAAATTAGCCGAAAACTCTATTTTATTGCATAAAATCAAAATAATGACCGAAATTAAAGTTGGTATTATAAATATTAATCCCCCCATAGTAGGAGTACCTTCTTTATCTTTATGCTTCTTAAATAAATATGTACTTAATGTCTGACTTGCTTTAAATTTTTTTAATAATGGTACTAATATAACGCCACATATTATAGAAATTATAAAGCCAATCATTATTGCTAAGACTCCTCTAGTTAGCTGATACATTACTTCATCTCCTTATATATTTTTTAAAACTATATTTTTATCACTAAAAGGAATCACTTTATCACCTATTACTTGATATTCTTCGTGTCCTTTCCCGAGCAATAATAGTATATCATTTTTTTCAAGCATTTGTATACCTCTAATTATTGCTTTTTCACGATTTACGTTAATTTCGTAATTTTTACTGTCAAGTTTTTGAACTATATCATTTATTATACTTTGAGGATCTTCAAATCTTGGATTATCACTTGTAAAAACAACATAATCTGAATATTTAGTAGCAATACTACCCATAATTTCTCTTTTAGTTTTATCTCTATTTCCACCACAACCTATTATAGTTATTATTCTATTATGTGGTAAATTCAAAACAGCCTTTATAATTTTTTCTACTGCATCGGGAGTATGTGCATAATCTATAATAATATTATTTTCATTATATTTGATAATATCCATTCTTCCTTTAGGAGGATTTAGACTCAAAATTATTTCTTGAATATTATCTATACCTAAAAGTTTTAGAAGTATTATTACTACACTAACATTGTATATATTGTATTCACCAACTAATTTAGTGGAATATAAAGTATCATTTAAATAAAATTCAGATCCATTTAAGCTAGACTTTATATTACTTATTTTAAAGTCTTTACTATTTTTTCCATAAGTTATATTTTTATTATCAAGCATAAAATATTTATAATATTTATCATCACTATTAATAATAGCATATCCATCTCTAGTCATAGTAAATAATTTTTGCTTTGACATTAAATAATTTTCCATAGTCTTATGATAATCTAAGTGATCTTGAGTTAAATTTGAAAATATAACATAATCAAACATTAATGTATTTACTCTACCCATAGATATACCTTGACTACTTACTTCCATAACTACATATTCACAATCATTTTCTAAGCATTCTAATAACATATTATATATTTCATATAAATTAGGCGTAGTATTACTGGTATTTATACTTTTACCATTTATAAAAAATCCTAGAGTACCTATATAAGCACATTTTTTATTTACTTTATTTAAAGCCTCATATATCAAAAAACAAGTTGTCGTTTTACCGTTTGTTCCAGTCATACCTATAAGCTTTAAATTTTTTATATCATCATAATAATTATTTTCTAAATATTCTTCTAAATACTTTTTAGTATCACTAACTATAATAGTATTTACATCATAATCTCCATATTCTGCAACTATAGTATCTGCTCCGTTTTCTATAGCATCTTTTATATATTTATGACCATCTTCCTTTACTCCTCTTATAGCTATAAAAGTATCACCCTTAACAACTTTTCTAGAATCTATTTTTATTTTCATAAAAAAACACCTCAATATATTTTATGTAACAATAATATTAAGGTGTAATTATTATACTTTTACATTTTTATTTATTATTTTTTCTACTATCGCTTTATCATTAGAAGGTATTTTTTTATTACCTATTATTATAAATTCTTCGTGTCCCTTACCAAGTATTAATAATATATCATTATTTTTTAATAAACTAATACCCTTCTCAATGGATTTTTTTCTATCTTCAATAACTATATAATTTTTATGATTATTATTTTCTAACATATCACTTAATATATGGTTAAAGTCTTCATTATGCAAATCATCACTTGTTACTATAACTTGTTTACTATTGCTACAAGCTATATTCATCATAATTGGTCTTTTAATTCTATCTCTATCGCCTGTACATCCAAAGATAGTATAAATATTACCTTTTTTAACTTCTTTCATAGTATTAAAAATATTAATCATTGCATCTGGAGTATGTGCATAATCTACAATTATCAAATTCGAATTATAAAAAATTATATCCATTCTACCTGGTGGAGTATTTAAATATTTTGTAATATCTACTATTTTATTTATATCGATTCCCATCTCTTTTAAAAGGGCAATCATACATGCTAAGTTATATATATTGTATTTACCTATTAGATTTGATTCAAACGTGTAAATTTTTTCATTTATCTTTAACTCAAAGCTAGTTTTATATCCGAGACTATAGCTTAAAATTTTATAATCATTGGAATTAAACCCATAAGTTACTATATTTTTAGCTTTAAAATATTTATTATAGCTATCATCTGCATTTACTATACCTATTCCACAATCTTTAAGATGACAAAATAGTTTTTGTTTAGCTTTAACATAATTATCCATAGTTTTATGATAATCTAAGTGATCTTGAGTTAAATTGGTAAATATAGCATAATTGAATCTTATATTTTCAAATCGTCCCATAGCTAAACCTTGACTACTTGCCTCTATAACTATATTCTTAAATCCTTTATCATAAGATGTCATAATCATATCGTATAAGTCACAAGTATCAGGACTAGTATTATCTAGCGAACATATTTTTTTATCTAAATAAAAACCAATAGTACCTATATAAGCACATTTAAAGCCAATTCTATTTAATGCTTGATATATGAGATAAGCACTAGTTGTCTTACCATTTGTTCCAGTTATACCAATTATGTTCATTTCATCTAAATATTTTCCATAGTTGTTACTTAAATATTCATTTAAATATTTTCTTGTATCAGAAACTCTTAATGTCTCTATTTCATATGTAGAATCATTATCTACAACTACTTTACTAGCACCATTTAAAATAGCATTACTGATATATTCATCACCATTACTACTTAATCCCTTTAAAGCAACAAAAATATCCCCAGGTTTTATCTTCCTAGAATCAGATTTTATATTTATCATTAATGATCTACTCCTTATATGTGTAATTATCTTTATTAAATTCTAAACTCTTTATACTGTTTATATCATTATATTCCAAATCTATACTTTTTAAATTAATATTTAAACTAGTAAAATCGAATTTCATAGTAATAGACTTGTTTGAATTTTGTATAATCTTTAAATCTATAAATCCAGAATAAGAAACTGTATCATCAAATATATAATTGCATAAAACATTTGAATCTACTATATAGTTTAATTCATTAGTTCCATCACTATATGATATTTTCGATTTTTCGGTAGAAGCTTTTAATATTTCATATAGCTTTTTATTAAATAATTTTGATATGTTATATTCTATATCAGATAAATAATAGTAATTATCATCTATTAAATAAAATGAATCATTTTCATAATAATATTTTAACTCGTCATAAGTTAATAATGAAGTATTTTTATAATATATACCCTCTGCTATCTTTACGCTATCTTTAAATGTATAACTAAATTTATATTTATAACTATTCATCGATAAATAATAATCACTAAATGAGCGCTCTTTTTCGGGCTCTACTACGGGTGCACTACTATTTGATGCATTTATGAAAATATACACAAAGACAAAAAACACAAAATATATTCCTAAAAGAGTTAAAGATTTCTTTTTTGGATCTTTTAAATTGGTTCTAATACTTTTAAAAAATTCTATAACTTTTTTCATATTACTCCTTATGATAATATTTGGCCTATTAAATTATCTTTTCCATATCCATTAGCAAAATCCAAGGCTTTCATTTTATTTTTTCCTTCCATTTGCAATAAAGTGATAACTACTTCTCCACTACCTACTTTTACACCTATGCCATCTTTATATATTTTGGTTATTTGCCCATCTACTAATTCTGTGTAGTAATTATCAGTCATATAACATTCCCAAATCTTAATTCTCTTGCCATTTAAAATAGCATAAGCTCCAGGCCAACTATTAAGCCCTCTTACTTTATTATATATTTCATATTTTGTCTTAGAAAAATCAATTTTTTCATCTTCTGGCTTTATAATTGGGGCATAAGTTACTAAAGATTCATCTTGTGGAGTTCTAGAATTTGTTCCATCTATAATACTTGGTAATGTTTCAATTAACAACTTGCTTCCAAGAATGCTTAACTTATCGTGCAAAGAACTAGCCGTATCATTATCCTCAATAGCTATTTCAGCACTAGAAATTATATCTCCATCGTCCATACCAGGTGCCATATACATAATAGTTATACCAGTCTTTTTATATCCATTTATTATTGCTCTATGTATAGGCGCTCCTCCTCTTAATTTAGGTAAAAGAGATGCGTGTACATTTATACATCCAAGTCGTGGACAATTTAAAAGTTCTACTGGTAATATTTGACCATATGCACAAGTAACTATTAAATCGGGTTCCAAATCTATTATTTCTTGATATTCTTCTTTTATTTTGTTTAACTGTATTGTTAAAATATTATGATTAACAGCAATTTCTTTTACAGGTGGCATACTAATCTTACCACTTCTACCTACTACTTTATCTGGTTGTGTTACTACAGCCTTAACACCATAATTTTTTATTAATGCTTCTAAAACTGGTACACTAAATTCTGGAGTACCCATAAATACTATTCTTAATTCTTTTTTTATATTTATATCTTCTATATTCACAAATAATCACCATCTAAATTATACTATAAAACAAATAAAAAAGATAGAATTTTCTATCTATAAAAATTTTAATTATTCGAAATAATTTTTCTAATTTTTGTTTTTAATCTTTGTATAGCATTATCTATAGATTTATTATCTTTTCCTAATATCTCAGCAATCTCTTTATATTTGAAACCAGAAATCATAAGTGTAAATACTTGATCTTCAAAATCTGTTAAGTTGCTTTTTATTTTAAATAATAAATCTTCTTCTAATTCAACATCCAATAATAATTTTTCTGGATTTAAAGTTGAATCCTTTATAAAATTAAATAAAGAAGTTTCTTCATCATCTAAAGACAATGACTCATTTAATATTTTATTCTTGTTTCTATTAGAAGCTATAACAGTACTTATAATTCTTCTTTCTATACAAGTCTTAGCATAAGTATAAAATAAAGCATTATTTTTTTCTCTATATCTATTTATAGCACTATTTAATCCTATCATTCCTTCTTGAATTAAATCACTTTTTTCTAAACCATTATTTTTACAATATAGTATCATCTTTGACGCTATTTTATTTATTAAAGGTTCATATTTTTTTATTAAAATATTATTTGCATCTTCGTTATTTTCTGCCACATAACTTAAAAGCTCAAAATCATTAAAATCTTTGTATTCCATATTATCCTCTTTGTTTTACCGCCTCAAACAATATTATCGCAGTTGCTACAGAAGCATTTAAACTATTAACTTTTCCCTTCATAGGAATACTAGCTATAAAATCACAATTGTCATGAACTAATTTAGACATTCCAGATCCTTCATTTCCGCATATTATACAAGTCTTTCCTCTATAATCGAGCTTAGTATAATCTTCACCTTCCATATCTGTTCCATATATCCAATAACCATGATTTTTTAAATACTTGATAGTATTATTCAAATTAACAACTTTAGCTATTTTTACATTTTCTGTAGTACCAACACTAGTTTTCATAACAGTAGAATTAACTAAAACATTTCTATCAGATGGTATTATTATACCATCAACACCAGCAGCTTCGCAAGTCCTAATTATAGCGCCAAAATTATGTGGATCTTCTATATGATCTAGCATTACGATAAATCCATTACCAGATACAATTTCTTCTAGAGTTGAATATTCATAATCCATACCATCTATTATAATTCCTTGGTGCAATCCATTTACTTTCTTATCCATATCTATTCTGGGTAATACTATAGGGTGAATATTTTTTTTATTTAAAATATTTAATATATTTTTATCATTAAAATTATTTTGTAAAAAGCACTTATTAACCTTACGTCCACTATTTAGGTATTCTAGTGCTACATTCTTACCATATATATACATTTTACCTCCCAATAACATAACACATAATTTGGTTAATTCTAGCATAGTTATCATTTAAATATAAATAGCCTATTAAAGCTTCAAAACCTGTTGCATATTTATAAGTAATTACGTCACAAGATTTTGGTTTATGGTTATTTTTGTGATTTCTTGCACACATAACAATATTTTTTTCTTCTTCAGTTAAAAACTCATTATTTAACATCTCTTTTAAAATAGCTGCCTGTGCTTTAGCGCTAACGTATTTTATGGATTCTTTCTGCAATTCTTTAACTTTGCTTATGTCTAAATCAACTAAATATTTTCTTACATACACTTCATATATACTATCTCCCAAATATGCAAGTACAAGCATATTTTTCATCATAAAACTACTCCTTATTATATCTGTCAAATGTAATGCCTTTAATAACACCATTTTTGATATCGTTTATAATTATACCATAAACTTTATCATAGTCAACCATTCCGCCTTTAATTAAACATCCTCTTTTCTTACCAATAATATCTAAAGTTTCCAAAATATCTTCATTATTTACTTTTTCTATTCCATATCTTTCAAACAAAATATCTTTATAATACTTATCAAGCTTATTTAAAATATAAATAGCCACTCTATCAATAGGCAAGATATCTTCCTTAATAGCAGTTAAACTAGCCAAATTAAACGCAACTTCATCATTATCTAATTTAGGCCAAAGAATACCTGGAGTATCCAAAAGTTCTATCTCTCCATTTACTCTAATCCAATTCAAGTTTTTTGTAACTCCTGGCTTATTTCCAACATTAGCTACTTTTTTATTAACTAGTCGATTAATTAATGTGCTTTTACCAACATTTGGTATTCCTAAAACAAGAACCCTTGTTTTTCTTTGTTTCAAACCTTTTTTTGCTCTTTTTTCATTTTCTTCAAACATTAAGTCTTCAGTAGCTTTTATTAAAACATTTAATTTAGTATTCTTTTCCAGATTTAAGCATATTACTACATATCCTAAATCTTCATAATATTTAACCCATTTATTAGTTTCACTACTATCACATAAATCATATTTAGTCATAATTATAATTTTCTTTTTATTTTTTATATAACTATCTATATCCTTTATTTTAGATGATAATGGCATTCTGGCATCTATTACCTCATAAACTACATCTATTAAATTTAAATTCTCACTTATCAATCTTTTTGTTTTAGCCATATGACCTGGGTACCAGTTGATACTCGTAGATGGTAAACTTTTTGTATTTTCGTTCATTTTTTTATTTTTTCTCATTTCTCTTTTTTGGTACATATCCATTATTTATCACTTCCATTCTCTATCATTCTTGTTTCATTTAAAAAATTGTCAAAGTCTGATTTATATAATTTATCTTGTTTAACTTTAAATTTATCATACTCTTTATAAGCTAATTCTTTTGCTACACTTGCCGATATTTTCCCTGCACTGTGTAATATTTCTTTACCATTAAATTGCAAAAATGCATTCAATTTTTCTACCCAATCTTTCATAGTCATTGCATTATGATTTTCTGCTTGTAATTCTGCATAGTCTAAATACATTGTTACTATTCTATTCAAATCTTTTAGTTCCTTTTCATTTAAATAGTTTTTTGCAATGTCCACATCATATTTATAGATTGGTCCATCAGGAGAATTTTTCCAATTGGTTAGTCCCATATTTTCTTTTTCTGAATCAACTCTGTTATATATTATTTCAGCTGCAGTATTACCAGTTATTGCATAATGTAATTTATTTTGAACTGTTTTAAAAAATTCTTTTGTTATTTCTGAATCTTTATCATAATCAACACTACAAGAAGAATATATATCGGTTATTTTTTGGTAAAATCTTCTCTCGCTTGAACGAATATTTCTAATTCTTTCAAGTGTTTCTTCAAAATAATCCTCGCCAAATATGTAATTAGGATTTTTTAATCTTTCATCATCCATAACTACACCTTTTATCATATATTCTTTTAATATTTTTGTTGCCCATATTCTAAATTCAGTTGCTTTTTTCGAGTTAATTCTATAACCCACGGCAATTATTGCATCTAAACTATAAATAGTTGTATTATAGGTTTTTCCGTCATCGGCAGTTAACGAACATTTCTCGGTAACTGTTTTTTTATCTAACTCATTGTCTTCAAATATATGTTTCAAATATAAACTTATATTATCTGTAAAACATCCAAAAAACTCTGGTATTCCTTTTTTTTGCGATAACCATAAAGTTTCATCTTTATAAATAATATCTACTATAATATTACCTTCACTATTTTTATATATAATAATTTATTATCTTCCATATATTCTGAGTCCAATTAAAATTACATTATTGTTTCCCACTTTTTCTATTCAAAATACTTTGTAATATTTTTAACGTCATTTTCAGAGCTAACATCAGTTACAATTATAACTATAAAATACTTATCCATTTTATGTACATAATACTTTTGAGTAAGTTCATTCTTACTGTTATTTACTGTAGCAGTTAAAACATCAAACTCCATATTTGCAACACTTTCTTTTGTCACATCAGCAAATTTATACTCTAATCCATCTAAATTTGACAATTGCTTTTTAAGTTGATTTAAATAATATTCAGTTGTAACTTTCATAAATGGTTTTTCTGTCATAATTAGTATATTATCCCCAGTATTTGGATTATTAGCCATTACATAATATACACTAGTTAACTTAGCAACTTTTTTAATTAATTCCTCATCATCACTAAGCACTTCTATTCCAATATCCATAGCTTCTGCAATCTCTTCATCACTTGAATATACCCAATTATCAGGAAGTTTAAATTTTAAACCTAAAAACTCATTTTCATAAACATTATCATTCCATTTACCCATTGAAAACTCTTTAGCAGAACTATCACTTTTGTTTTCTACCTTATCACCCTCATCAGGTGTAACTTCTTTTTCTTTCTCGCACCCAGGTAGCAATACTAACGCACTTGATATAATTAAAATAATACTAATTCTTTTTAAAATATTTTTCATTTCCATCACTTTCCCTATTCAAATATATTTATTTTCGAAATATTCTTATCATCTTCTACATCTATAAAAAGATACTTAAAATTACATTATAAAACTTATCTTTCCCTTTAACATACCTCCAATACTATATTTTTTATAACACTTGTCTACCTAAATTATAGCAAAAAAAAGAAGGTAATTAAACCCTCATCTAAACAAATTATTTCCATTCGTGCCAAAAATCAATAAGTAAATTACATAATAAATCAATCAAAAATTCCATAAACTCTCCTAATCCGTTATAACTTCATCCACTTTAACATCATAACAATCATTAAAATCTAAATCAACTAAACATTCCTTGTAACAAATGCCAATCTTATAAACATTATGTTCATTATAAAATCTATCATAAAATCCTTTTCCATATCCAACTCTATACCCGGATTTTGAAAAACAAATACCAGGAGTAATACTTATGCACTCATTAAAATTTAAAACCTCATCACAAGTAATAGGTTCCAAAACACCAAAGTATCCCTTCTCTAAATCATCAAAACTATTAATAAAATAAAATCTCATCTCTCCATTAACAATCTTAGGCACAGCAACTCTTTTACTTTTAAGTAGATGGTCAATTAAACCAAAAGTATCAACTTCATCACTAAGAGAAACATATATAAGTACTACTTTTGATGAAACAACTTTATCATTACTAATAATCTTATCAAAAATAGCCTTATTCTTTAAACTCTTATCCTGAATATTTCTTCTAATTATTTTATACTTACTTCTTAACTCTTCCTTCATAGCTTTTTAATCTTTATCCCTAGTACTCCATACTTACTTTGCTCATCCGAGCTATAATATTCAAGCATATCCCTGTAGTCTGCCACATCTGTATCATTATATCCCATAGATACTTTATCAAAATGCTTATAAAGTTCTTCAAAATTATCATAAGAATGCAAATTTTCCACAAGAACTTCTAATTTTTCTAAAGTACTATTATTAGTAAAACAAATAACATCTCCAACATTCAAAAGTCTTCTCTTCTCATCATTAAGCCTAAGTTCAACAGTTTTAGTCCCATCTTTTATCTTAATAAAAGGTTCATTATTTAATTTCATTTCGTGTTTCATTAATTCCCTCCATCACATCTTTTCTTCTTTCTTACTCAAAAGAATTCATACTAATTCCATTCAAATATAGGATGGTCTTTATCTACAAATCCACTCACAACTTCTAAGTTCTCACTCTTCAAAAAGCTTACAAGTTCATCTTTAAGAGCCTCAACTTTATCTTTATTAGACATAAACCCATCTATAGGAATAAACAAATTAGTGCTCTCTAGAGTAAGTTTACTCTTCTCTCCTTGTCTCCAAGTCCATCTTCTAGTCTTCACTTCATTACCAGAAACATACACAAACTCACCTTCATCTGGCACTTCTACTTCCTCACTACCAAAAGGCACGAAAGTATCATTAGAATTTGCACATCTAATCTCAATATCTCCCTTAAAATTATCAATATCGTGAGCCCCAATAGGCAAAGTGTATTTTAAACTTAAACTGTTACACAAATCAACAATACTATTAATTCTAGGAATATCGTGTCCCTTACTAATTCTAGTCATCAAAGCTTCAATTGAACACATATACTTATTAGGATTAATACCAAGTTCTAAAAAAGCATTTCTATAAGGAATAATAAGATTACTTTCTTTAACCTTAACACCTAAAAACTCACTCTTACACTTATCTAAATTCTTATCAAACTCTTCATCAATAAAACTATAACTTTTAGTATTATCAAACCCTTTAACAACAATAACACCAAAATAAGCATCACTTACTTTATCAAAAAAATCTTTACTAACAATAAATTTCATTACAAAACACTTCCTTATTTAACTTTACCGAATCTTTTAAAAGGAAACAAAACTAAATCAACTTTACCTTTAATATCACTTTCTTTAACCGGTCCGATTGACCTAGAGTCCTTGCTTATATTTCTATTATCACCTAAAACTACATATTCTCCGCTTCCACTAGATAACTCAAAATCACCAGTATACTGGAATTTAAAAGGCACCTGTACTTCTTCATCGTCAATATAAAGTACATTATCCTTATAAGCAACCTTTTCTCCAGGTAAACCAATTACTCTTTTAATAATAGTACTATCATTATACTTAACAACCACAATATCATATCTATTAATCCCACTCTTTAAACCTATCTTATTAATAATAACCAAATCCTTATCAAATAAAGTTTCTTCCATACTACTTCCATTAACAAGTCCTGGTGTAACAATATAAGTTCTAAGTAAAACAACAACAATAACAATAATAATATAAGGTAAAAATTCTTTAAACTTCGCCATAATACCTCCTTAGATTCATACTCTAAGTATAATGCTATAAAATAATTTAGTCAACAAAAAAAGAGAGTTAGTTTCTCTCTTTAATTTTAAAGCTACCTTTAATATTCTTTAAGAAATTTAATTTAGCTCTTCTAACTTTACCTTTTTTAACTACTGTAATCTTTTCGATTAAAGGACTATTAACTGGGAATACTCTGTTAATACCAACATTACCAGATTTCTTTCTAACTGTAAATGTTTCACTAACACTTCCACCTTTTCTAGCAGTTACAACACCTTCATAGGCTTGTATTCTCTCTCTTTTACCTTCTTTAATCTTAACATCAACTCTAACAGTATCTCCTACACGAAACTCAGGTACGTTAGGATTAATTTGTTTCTTATTAATCTTATCGATCAAATTCATAAAACATCTTCCTTTCTTATTGCTTTAATTTAATCATACATATACTTGCAGCGGATTAAGCACATATAATATACAACATTTTCACTATTTTTGCAAGGTTTTCACGTAAATTTTTCTAATTAGCAACGTCCTCTAATTTAACACTAACAAGTTTACTTACACCACTTTCTTGCATTGTAATACCATAAAGTAAATCTACATACTCCATTGTCTTCTTCTTATGGGTAATAATAAGTAACTGAGTTTTACCCTTATAATGATTGATATACTCTCCAAACTTCTCAACATTCACTTCATCAAGAGCACTTTCCACCTCATCAAGAATAACAAACGGTACATTCTTTAAATTCATAATAGCAAAAAGTAAACTAATCGCAGTAAGAGTTTTCTCTCCACCACTAAGTAAACTTAAAACTCCCGGTTTCTTACCTGGTGGATTAGCAATAATCTCTATACCAGTCTCAAGCATATTAGTAGGATCAGTAAGTTCAAGATAAGCACTTCCTCCACCAAAAAGTTCCTTAAACACTTTCATAAACTCAGTATTAACCTTCTTAAATGTAGTAGCAAACTTATCAATCATAATATCATCCATATCATTAATAATCTTAAGTAAATTCTGTTCACTACTAACAAGATCATCTTTCTGAGCACTTAAAAATTCATATCTCTTACTAACTCTATCATACTCATCTATACTAGATAAATTAACCTCTCCAAGACTCTTAAGAACCCTCTTAATCTCAGCAATCTCTACTCTTGCTTCATCAATATCTATATCAAGTTCATAATTATTTCTAGCTCTTTCATAAGTTAAATTATACTCCTCACTAAGCCTATTAAGCAAATTATCTAAAGTAACAGAAAGCTTAGCCTCTTTAACATTTAAACTATTAAGCTTCTCGTTATCACTTCTATTCTTAGCCTCATACTTTCTATTAGTCTCTTCCTTAAACTCAAGCTCACTAATAACTTCTTTTCTCTCTCTTTCCTTATAAGAAATAGTTTGTTCAAGAGCATTCTTACTATCTAAAAGAACATAATATTCATTTAAAATATTCTTAAGTTCATCCTCTTCATCACTAGAACCCAAAGACATAATTTCACTTTCTACAGACTCAACCCTATTCATAACTTCTTCTAACTTACTTTGAAGACTATTAACTTTCTCTTCAGAATTCATAACATCTAAATTAGCATTATAAATCATTTCAGTATATTCATTAATCTTAGAATTTATCTCTTTTAATTCTTCTTCCTTACTATTGAGTTCACTATCTATTACATTAATCTCACTAGAAAGTTTATCCACTTCTGCCTTATCATTAAATTGACTATTACTACTCTTACTACCACCAGTTAAAGAACCACCAACATGAATAACTTCCCCATCAATCGTAACAACTCTATACCTAGAATTAATCTTTTTACTAATATTAAGTGCATTATCTATATTATCACACACGATTATATTACCTAACTGATTCATAACTATATTAGAATACTCTTCATCATATAAAGCTAGTTTACTAGCAACATCTATAAATCCAGGCATCTTACTAATAGCATTCAAACTCTCACTATCAACATACTTAGGCTTAATCAAATTCATTGGAAAAAATGTACATCTTCCCTTATTATTTCTCTTCAAATAAAGAATAGCATTTTTAGCAGAAAAATCATTATCAGTAACTATATAATTTAAAGAAGATGCTAGTATCGCCCCAACAGCGGTCTTATACCTATCATCAGAATTAATAATATTACCAATAGTATCTTTAATACCCTTTAAAGTAGGATTATTAAGAACACTTTTAACTGCATAAGGTACCTTAGACATATTCTCTATATTATAAACTAAAATATCTCTTTTATTAGTAAGCTCAAGCTTCTTTCTGCTAGCCTCACTTATCTCACTATTAAATTTTAAACTAGATGCTCTAAAAGCTAAAAGATCATTATTTAAAGAAGTATATCTTTCCTTATTATTAGAATAAATTCTCTTACTCTCAGTAACCTCTAAATTAAGATTATTAACCTGATTACTTAAAGATAACTTCTCTTCCTCTAAAACACCTACTCTCTTCTTAACTTCATCACTTTCTTTATCATACTTATTTCTCTCTTTAACAAGTTCTTTCTTAGAATTAAGCTCATTTAACTCTTCAGTCTTAACTAAAAGATCCCTCTGCATATTAGAAATCTCTTCATCCAAACTACTTCTCTTAACCTTTAACTCTTCTATCAAAGTTTTCTCTTTAGAATCCTTACCACTTTCCATAGCAAGTCTAAGTTCTAAACTATCTTTTTCCTCTTTAACTAAATTATACTCATCATTATACTTAGAAATATCACTTGCCAAAACACTAACTTCAATCCTTTCAAGTCTAGACTTATTTTCCTTAAACACTTTTGCCTTAGAAGCTTGTTCTTTTAAAGGTTCTACTTGAAGAGATAACTCATTAATAATCATATTAACTCTCTCAATATTTTCATTAGTCTTCTCAAGTTTCCTCAAAGTCTCTTCTTTTCTCTTCTTATACTTTAACACTGAAGCAGCCTCTTCTATAATAGTTCTCTTCTCAAGCGCACTGCCACTAAGTATCTCACTAATCTTCCCTTGAGGAATAATACTCAAACTCTCTTTAGAACTAAAAGAATCCATAAACAAATCAGTAATATCCTTAAGTCTAACTTTCTCTTTATTAATATAATACTCATTTTCTCCAGTTCTATAAACTATTCTCTTAATCTCTATCTCAGTATAATCAAGTGGTAAACTCTTATCAGAATTATCTAAAACAATCTCAACCTTAGCACTTCTAGCAGGTTCTCTTGAACTAGACCCATTAAAAATAACATCAGCCATCTTATTACTACCACGAAGAGTCTTAACTGATTGCTCTCCCATAACCCACTTAAGTGCATCAACTATATTACTCTTACCACTTCCATTGGGACCAACTATACCAGTAAAATTCCTATTAAGCTCTAAATTAACACCACTTGCAAAACTCTTAAATCCATTTATCTTAATCTCTTTAATATACATACTTCCACCTATTTAAACACATTTCTTAATTGCTTCCTTAGCAGCCATTTGCTCAGCTTCCTTCTTACTTGCACCTTTCCCAGTACCAAAAATAATACCATCTACAACAGCATTAACAACAAAAAACTTCTTATGAGCAGGCCCACCTTCCTTAACAAGAACATAATCCACACTCTTCTTATCAGTTTGCACTCTCTCCTGTAAAGTACTCTTATAATCATTTAAAAAATCTACATTTCTCTCAATATAAGGTACAATCAAATCATCAAAAAACTTAGTAACTGCGTGAAGCCCAAGCTCTAAATACATAACACCAATAACAGCCTCAAAAACATCAGCGATAACAGTCTTATTCGGAGCAGAAATACTATTACCCACCTTAATATAACTAGCTAAATTAATCTCCTTAGCATACTCAAAAAGAGCATTCTCACACACATAAAGACTTCTCTTCTTACTCATCTCTCCCTCAGTATACATATGACTCTTAAAAATATAATCACTAGAAACAAGCTCCAAAACTGCATCCCCTAAAAACTCAAGTCTCTCATAAGAATTACAATTATGCTCATTTGCATAACTAGTATGAGTAAGTGCAGTACTAAGTAAAACACTATTATCCAAATTAACACCAAACTTCTTAAGCTCTTCCATAACTATCTGTCCTTTCTAATTGCTAAAATTATCCTACTAACTTTTCTTAACGATACTATTATACCAACTTTACAATAATTTTTCTATCTATTATTTATTTTTATTATTTTTTTTAGTATAATTAAAACGAGAGATATGAAAAAGATATTAATAAAACTAATCACACTATACCAAAAAATGCCATTAAATACTCACGCCTCTTGCAGATTCATACCTACTTGTAGTGAATATGCAAAAGAAGCAATAAATACTTATGGTGTAATAAAAGGTTCATATTTATCAATTAAAAGAATATTAAGGTGCCGTCCAGGAAAAGAAATAGAAATAGATATGGTACCAATTAAGGAGAAAACGAAATGAAAAAAATAATAATTATAATGCTAAGTCTATTACTAATAACAGGTTGCTTTGGAAACAATAAAGAAGTAAGTAAAACTGCTTACACAACATACTACCCTATAGAATATGCTACAAACTTTTTATACAGTAAATTTGCTAAAGTCAAAAGCATATATCCAAATGGAGTTAATCCAGAAAGTTATGAACTAACAGACAAACAAAAAGCAATATACTCTAAAGCTGATGCATTCATATATGCTGGAGTATCAAATGAAGTTAAACTTGCTGCTGACTTCATAAACACTAATGAAAACATAAACATAATAGATAGTACAAAAGGTGTAACATTTGCAAATGACATATCAGAACTTTGGCTTGACCCATCTAACTACCTAATGATAGCAAGAAACATAAAATCAACATTAATAGATTACACAGAAAGTGTATATGATGAAACCAAAATAGAAAAAGCTTACACTGACCTAAAAGTAAAAATAAGTGAAATAGACGTTGAACTAACAATGATGGGTAAAAATGCTTCAAGAAATAACATATTTGTAACAGATAACTCATTAAGCTTCCTAAGTAAATACAACCTTAATGTAATATCAGTAGACAAAAATAACGAAAGTAATAATAAAGCATATAATGATGTAAGAACATTAATAAATAAAGGTGACATAAAATATGCCTACACTATAAAAGGAAAAACACTAGATAGTGAAATAAGTACATTCATAGAAAATAACAAATTAGAAATAGTAGAAATAGATCCAATGTATACATTATCAGAAGAACAAAGAAAAGATGGATATGACTACATAAGCATAATGAATGACAACATAACAAAACTAAAAACAGAGTTATTTAGATAACCCTGTTTTTTTATTTCTCTATACCAAGATACTCATATGTCTTATCAGTAACTTGTCTACCTCTTATAGTCCTCTTAATAAATCCCTCTTGAAGTAAAAATGGTTCAATAACATCCTCAATAGTAGTAACCTCTTCTCCAATAGAAGCAGCTATACTCTCTATACCCACAGGACCACCATTAAACTTATTAATAAGACTCTCTAAATACTCAATATCTGTATTATCAAGACCATACTCATCTACTTTAAGTCTAGTAAGACTCTCATTAGTAACATCCTTATTAATAACATCAAGCCCCTTAACAAGAGCAAAATCACTAACCCTCTTTAAAAGTCTATTAGCAATTCTAGGAGTCTTTCTACTTCTCTTAGCAATAACATTAGCAGCTTCTTCATCAATACTTAAATCAAGCACCCTAGCACTACGTTTAACTATCTCAGTAAGTTCTTCATCACTATAATACTCAAGCTTACAAGTAATACCAAACCTGTCTCTTAAAGGACTAGACAAATCACCAGCACGAGTAGTTGCACCAACCAAAGTAAAAGGTGGTAAATCTATCTTAATATTTCTACTATTACCATCAGTACCCACTATAATATCAAGTTTAAAATCCTCCATAGCAGAATAAAGAATCTCCTCAATATACTTAGGAATCCTATGAATCTCATCAATAAACAAAACATCATAAGGCTCTAAACTACTCAAAATAGCTGCTAAATCTCCACTCTTCTCAATAGTCGGACCACTAGCAGTCTTAATATTACTACCAAGTTCATTAGCAATAATATGACTAAGAGTAGTCTTTCCTAATCCTGGAGGCCCATATAAAAGAACGTGATCCAAACTCACTCCTCTTAACTTAGCTGCCTTAACAAAAACTTTAATATTCTCCTTAACATCAGTCTGTCCAATATATTCATCAAAAACTTGGGGTCTAATAGTCTTCTCAAAACTATCTCCCTCTTGATACTCACTCTTTAATTCACTATTCATAACACACCTCCACTACTTCAAAAGTAACTTTAACGCTTCTTTAATCTGACTCTCAATAGAAAGAGAACCATCAACATCTTTAACAACCCTATTAATATCAGGTCTCTTATACCCAAGACTCAAAAGAACCTCAATAAGCTCATCATTCACGCCACTAGAACTATTCTCCTTAGAAACTAACTTACCTTTTAAATCAAGAATAATCTGCCTAGCAAGCTTCTCTCCAACCTTAGGAAACTTCTCCAAATAAAGAACATTCTCCCTCTCAATTGCATCCATTAAGCCTTCTACTGTACTACCAGCCAGAATAGGAAGAGCAATCTTAGGACCAAGCCCTTTAACATTAATAAGCTTTAAAAAAATATTTCTCTCTTCCTTAGACTTAAACCCATACAAAGAATACTCATCTTCCTTTATCTGATTATGCAAATAAACTTTAACCTCTCCATCTAAACTAAAAGAATAAGGATTAGGCACAAAAACTTTAAAACCAATTCCAGAAGTACTAATACAAACATAATTAACTTCTATATCTATAACTTTACCTTCAATAACATCAAACATACATTACCTCCGCATATAATCATTATAAAACAAAAGAACCAACATAACAAGATGTCAGTTCTCATTTATCATTTTTTATTTTAGCATCCACTTGAAGTTTCCACTATTTCATATGGACTACTAGCTGACCCATCTCCCTTACCTGTCATAGCACAAGTTTTGAGAGAAATGACAGGGCGAACACGGTTCTTTTCGTTGACGCTGATGCTGCTCAAGTCACCAGGAGAACCAGACCCGCCCACATACCACGGGATAGCATGGCGGCTATCCCAAAAGTTAGGCGACAAAGACCACCACCATTGTGTACCTGTTGAACCCTCTAATGTGCTATTTGTATAATACCACATTGGTGCAGTAGTATAAGCTACTCCTCCTGCATATGCTATTTCATCTGCTGTCATTAGGGCTATTGGATATGTTAGTTTTCCATTACCTGCACTTGCATCTACTGTGAATTTATCATTATCATTTGTACAATCGTATGTTGGTGTT
>OIYG01001148.1_pt1 | contig 21137 bp, 23 predicted proteins | sample 1587861 | NCBI WGS metagenome assembly OIYG01 (sample SAMN03283272) | human gut metagenome | biome: human-associated habitat; material: feces | host: Homo sapiens | place: Peru | collected 2012 | reverse complement strand
CCAAAATCATCAATCCACCTTCCTTATATTTCCGGCTCATGACCTCACCCACCTCAGGATGAAGATAAATAAAGAAAGGAATATGCTTTTCCTCAGAGATCTGAAGGAGCTGGTCAAAACCAGAATCAAAATTCGAAGCTTTCTTCGCAACACCCTCATCACTCTTCACTTTCTCTACCACTTGAGCATCAGGATCTAAGAGTTGCTTACCTCTAAAATAAACCTTGATACGAGGCATCAAGTAACGGTCTATCACCTCCCATATAGCCAACTTATATTGTTTATCAGGATAATTAGGATAGATACCGACCACTGGAATATGGCTCATCACATCAAAGGCATCGTGGCTACTACACACAAGTACCATTGCCTTGGCTCCAAAAGTACCTTTCTCTTTCAGATAAGCAGCGCAGTTGTCCGGTCCCCAACTACCCGATGAAATATTCAGCATCTGCATTCCTGTCTCTTTCGAGAACAAGGTTGTGGCAATACTATCCTGATCAAGCATGGTTCCACCAAAGATAACAGAATCACCTAACCCAAGGACAATCGTTTTCGTAGAATCCGGTTCTTCACTTCTCTGAGAATAGGAATTGTAATCAATATGAGAGAAAAAACGATAGCGATGCTGATTCGGCTGCGCTATATACTCATAAGCAGGCGATGACTGATATAATACCGCATCACAGAAGCCAAAGACATAGCGGAGAATGATTTCAACAAATACAAAAAGGACTAATAAACTTACAGAAATAGTTATCCATTTTTTACTTACTAATTTCTTCTTCATAAATTTCAATAATTAACCCTACTTTTCTTATGCAGAATATTTGTTCACTTTAAGATTAAAACTAAATAATTTTAAATTCTCTTTATATTTCTGAAGCTAAGAACTGCTTTAACAATCCTTCTTGCATAGCGCTCAAATTCGGAACAGGAATATTCTGAAATGATAATGCTTCTTCAACTGTATTAGCAATCAAAACCTCTTTTCTTCCGGTTGATAGATAATAATCTTCGTATTTGAACATATCTAAACTTTCTGTATCATTCAACATAACACAAGGTATTCCATAAGCATCAGCCAAAATAATTCCATGTAAAGAAGAACTTATTACTAATTTAGCAGAAACAATTTCATCTATAAACCCTTTCCAATCATTTGTTAATGTTGAAACAATATATGCCCCCCCATAACTGCCAAGTTTACTATAATGAGGAATTACAATATAATCATATTTTTTCATTTTTATAGATGGCTTATAAATATAAGGCATCAAAATTGCAGGATCACCCATAACTGTATTATCGGTATTATAACCCATTTTCCTAAGTTCATTCATAGTTAATGGACCTCTTACTGCTAGAATATTTAAGTTTGGTTTTTTCTTCTGAAATATATCAATACTTTTTCTGTTTAAGAAACCTGAACCAAAAAGAGTAGCAGGAGCACTTATAAATTGGATAATACTTCCAATAACTGCTAATCGCTTGGTCTTGTGCGGAAATTTTCTCAATCGTTTATACTGAAAAAGATAATCAGTAACTATCACAGAAAGATAATCACCTACATTATATTTACCATTAATTTTCTTATTATACCATAATAAATTAATAACCCCAGGCAAAATTGGCCTTTTAATGTCTGCAAATATAAATAAATGTCTAAAAATCTGTAATAATATCTTTTTCATGTTGCCTATATTGATCTATCTTAGAAATTAACTTATCTGATATTCCACTCTTGACCTTGCGTACAAACATCTTTCCTGAATTAATTAACATTTCAAAATCATCCTCATCATAGACCCTTATCTCCCCATTATATTCAATATAATGAAGTGGAGTCAAGCCAACAAGTCCAGGATATTCTCCTTCATGCAATATTGCCTTTTTCGCATATTTAGAATTAAAGACAATTGTTTGAACTAACATTTCATCAGGAGCCAAACAGGTTTTGAAATATCTCTGATATTCTTTATCCGTACAAATTGTATCATAAACAAATTTCAAACAATCACCAGTTAAACACCACCAACTAGAACCGCAATATACTTTATGCTTTTCTTTGCCAATACATATATAGTTCTTTTTTCTGATTTGAAGTAAATCCAAAGTTTCTCTCACAATACCATAAATAAGACGCCTTAGAAACGCATTTCCGAAACTTAGATCTCTAAAATGATATTGATATACTCTTGTTTGCATCTTAGGAGGATTAAAACAATCTGTTAAATTCATGCCCATAATAAACTCTTTGTCAGAAAATTCACTTAAATATGAAGAAATTCGTTGATTGCTCCATAAAGGATAATCAAGACCAGACAAAAAGAACACCCTGTCGAATTTCTTTTCAAAATTCAAAACAGCTTTTATTAATGCTTTTTGATATTCACATTGTGAAAAGCCCCCCCAACTTGTACTGATTCTATTTTTTAGGAAATGAACATTTTCAAGATTTAATTCTCTAAGAAAAGGTTGAATATGACTTTTTTTATCAATATGAATAAAAAACTCAATATCCTCACCATTCAAGGAAATGACTAATCTTCTTAACTGAATAGGATCAGTATGCGCAGCTATCATATATGCAATTCTCATGACCTAAATATTAATTTGTTTCATTAATAATGGATACTTTTTTCTCATCATTTTATGTTCTATCATTAAGCCAATAATAAACCATATTATCAAACATAGATACCATCCTGCCTGAAACATATAGCCTTCCAAAATGGAATGGATTGACATAAAAACAAAACTAGCATAAAACAAAATATTATTATAATATATGCCAATAGCTTTCGGAACCATAATTGCAGCTACCCAAATTAATAGGACAAAAATAATTCCGATAATACCTGCTTGTGCTAAAACTGAAATAAAACTGCCACCAGATTCATTACGACCAACTTGCTTATAAGCACCTATTCCATGTGCCGCAAAACCTATACCCCAAATCGGAGAAGACTTAAATTCCTCCATACGCTGTCCCCACAATTCGTCACGTGATGTATTTTCTGTCGTTATTTCAAGACCATTCTTTTTGTTCATCATAGCCTGAGAATTTTTCATTAAGAATGGTGCAAAGATAACTGCTGCGACTCCTACGATTGCCAAATTTTTAACTACTGCGATTTTTTTAGACTGCATCCATATTATTAGTACAGAGCATGCTAACGAAAGGAAAAATGCGGAACGTGAAGCACCAATCATTGTAACATATAGACTCGCTAAAATCATTGCAAAATAAAAATATTTCAAAGACTTTTTCTTCAAATTATCTCTAAAAGCCATGCTTACAAAAAACAAAGTAGAGAAAGCTGCAGCACAACTCGTCCACATAGGATGACTACAAAATCCAGAAAATTCTGCTACGCGCCCCATTGCAAGACTAAATCTATCAAGGTAGCTATGGTTGATTCCTGCAAATTTTGCATATAAATTAGCTATTGTTGCTATTCCAAATCCTGAAAATATGCAATACATGAGTTTGATTTTATATAGATGCCATTTGATAGATAGTCTTGGCGCTGTCATAAACAAAATTACCGAAAACAAAACCAGACGTAAGTCCAATACCATGTTAATCATTGTAGAAAGCCACAAGAAAACTATGAAAACATAATATAAAGTCGTCTTACTGCATGATTGCAACTTAAATTTACTCATTTTATATAATATCAGCGCAAATGCAATATAGTATGCGAACTGAGGGAACCAATCTGGGAATAAGTTGGTAAAGACAAAAAATGTGATAAGATACTCAAACTTATGCTGTTTGATGAAAAATTTTATTTGCTTAAACATAGTTTATTTGTTGATTGTTTTCTTCATTCTTTCTACAGCTTGACCGAAAGCAAACATACGACAAGCCTCATTCATTATCATTTCTCTTGTTATCTTCTCTTCTTTGATATCATGTATCAATGATTGAAGATTCTTAAGAAATTCTTCAGCAGTACCAAATTCCCACATCATGCCACATTTTTCAAAATTTCTGTAACCTCTGGCCGAAACCGCATGAGCTAACACCGGCAATCCATTACGGAAACCGTCCATTACTCGGAGTTTCATTCCACCTCCCAATCTTGCTGGACATAGGAAGATATCACAATCTTGCACGATAGAATTCATGTCCTTAGGATTAGGGATGACAATTACTCTTGGAGACATGGGCTTTATACGCTCTAATAAAGAAGCAGGAGGATTTTTACCAGCCAATACTATATGTATTTCTTCTGGTACAAGAGGAAGAAGTTCATCCAGAAAATAGTTGATACCATCCATATTCTGCACATTACCCATTGTACCACTAATCACCATCTTTAAATGTTCTTTTCTAAATGGTTTTATTTCCGAAAGAGAATGCTGATAATTCTTAGGATAAAAGCACCCGCCAACTACAGCATTAGTATTCGACGCACCATACATCTCTGCAAATTGCTCCTTGTCTTCTTCCGTCAAGAAGATATTGTAGTCACAATTCAAATATGATTTTCGCTCATTCTTCTTCACCTGATGCAAGAATAACAAACGTTTTAGTAAACCATTATTATCCTTAAAATAATCATACTCGCAATTATGATTGAGCACAACTGTCTTTACACCGCTATTTTTACAAGAACGAACCAAAGAACCAGCAATACTGTTATGGTCGAAGACACAATAATCATAATGATTGCTTTTGAGTAAAGCCTTTACTGTCTCTTGGTGTCGATGCATAACCCCAGTAAAAGCCGTCATCACCTTACCGATAAAACCACGAGGAGCTACAGGATAAAAATGAGCCATTGGATATTCTTTCTTTCGTTCAGGAGTTAAATATTCCTTGCAGATGCAAACATCCATTTCTGCCCCTTGAAATACCTCAGAAAATAACTGGAGATAATTACGGCAAGCATAGCACCCACCTCCAATCCCCCAGGGATTATGTTTCAATACATATAATATTCTCATGAAATATAAATCTAAAGATTTAATATAAATTTCGCCAATCTTTGCTGCGCTTTCATCTTATAATAGCCTAATGTTTTCTTTTTCACATCAGTTGTCTTGAAAACAACACCGCCCTTAGCATTAGGGTTCCAACTCTGGGCCACACGATGAATGCACACAACATCCTTCATGCAGGTATATCCTGGCTGGTCAAAATACTGATAAGGATATACATGAACTCCATTCTTCAATAGCTGCATATTATTATTGCTATTACTATTGTCGAAACCGTAGTTCTGAGCTAAACTCATTTGGAGATCAGGAATGATGGTCATATCATAGCGAAGACGCTGCTCCAATTGTTCATTATGCGAACGGATGAAATGACGATTTTCATAGAACTCCAGACATTCCCCTATAAAAGGATGCTCCTTCTCTGCTCCAAAGCAATGAGAAGTCAGCATGGTATAATCCTTTCCGGTCTTAGGATGATGATGTACGTAATATTCCCTACCGATGAACATACCGTCATTCAAGAATGGATCAAATGACTTAAACATCTCTATATCTGTGTCAAGCCAAATGCCACCATAATGATAGACTGCATACAAGCGCACAAAATCTGCAGCAAAAGCCCACTTCTTCACACTCACAGCCTCGTTAGCAAACACATTATTACATTCAGCCAACTTCTTGGCATCCCACAGTATAAACTCATAGTCTGGCAACACCTTCTTCCACGTATCCATGCAAGCTTTTAATTCTGCTGGATAAGGGTCGCCACTAAACCATGAGTAATGAATAATTTTTGGAATCATATTAGATAAAAATTTTAGCTAAATTTATAAAATCATGAACATTGTCTTTTTCTTCCAAAGAATAATAAAGCAAGTATCTGACTTTTTTCTATTATTTTCATAACGAGTAGGCAACATACTACACAATAAATTGAAAGTGCAATACCAATCACATTTTGTAAACATATAGATGTTGCCAAATACTCATTAGGTATTAAACTTGTCTCATAAATGAACTGACCAATATTGGGAACTCTCGGAATAAAATAATTACTCAACAAATATATCTCAATACTATGCCCCCCTAGATATTCAAAGATACTCACAATTCGGCTATTTGATTTACAATATGTGAAAGCCAAATGATAAACAATAAATATCCCTGCCAAAGCCAAGATATATCTCATAGCAGAATGTATAGAAGATGAGAGTTGAGCATATTGATAGTAGTAAAACGCTAAAGCATATATCACAACCATCAAGGTATAAATCCAATTGTCTTTAAGCTTCGTTTCAAATTTTCTAAAAGCATAACCACAGATAAAATACGGATACATTATTTGGAATTCAGTAAAGCCTATCCATTCATCTACCGCAGAGTTTCTAAAAATATGTGTTAGGATAAAAATGAAGCCATAGCCAGACATTAAGCAGATGATTTCTACAATTCTGTTTACTACTCTAATTTTGTAAAGCAGCCATTTTATAACAGTGAACAATAATGCGATTTCAAATAAAGCGCGTAGAAACCAAGGCATGGCTCCATTTAAGATGATATTGCCACCAACAATGATAGAAGCGATGATGCCCAATACCTTAAATGAGAAACAAGGTAGAAGAAGAGATCTCAAACGGCTGCTTACAGCTTTTGAGCAAATATCCAAACTCCAGATTCTATTTTTTAGATCTATTACATAACCAGACATAAACATAAATAGTGGCATGTGGAATGAATATATAACCTCTCTCACAAACCAGGAGTCTACGGTTCTCGGACATCCGCTATCTGTCATTGACCAAGAAAGCACATGCCCCATAACCATCAAAAATATTGCCAATCCTTTTAAAAAATCTATATGTACTAATCTATTCATCTTATTATTATTTAATTCCTTTCAATTTCAAATACACCCCGTTAGTAATGAAATATGCTGCCACACTCCAATGTGCCAATTTCATATTAGAACTCTTTGGAAAAGCAAAACCTTGATTGCTCCAAGCATTCAAAAGTTGGCGCACCGTTGTATGTAGAGCTTTCTTGTTTACACCTTTGACAAGAGAAGCACTATAAAGTAAGTTCTGAAACATCTGTTGGATACGTATTTCCAGCCAAGGTTCAGGCTTTACATTCTCGTCCTTACACCAATTCAACAATCGTTCTATCACCTGTGGAAGATCCTCCAAGTTCTTACGGCGATAACTATCATCTTGAGTTGCAGATCCTTCACGCAAACGATAATTGTACAAGACTGCATCTAAACGAGCAGGACGTTTGCATCGTGTCAGGTATTTATATTGAAATTCCAAATCCTCACCTACTCTTGTACCTAAGGAGAAAGCGAGACGTTGGTGGTGATCAATCATCGCCCACATCTTTTTGTAGAAAAGACGTTGGTGATGATTACACTGGTATTTACAGAGGAAATCATTCTTGGATAACTCAGTACATTTCACTGTACTTTTTTGATGACCTAAAGAATTCAATTCTTCACCTTCACGAAACTTCCTCATGTCAAACAGTACATAATCAGCATCATTCAACACCTCTGGATTTGAAATTTCAAAATCAGGATTAATGCTATCATCCGAATCTACAAACCATATCCACTCACCTTTAGCAGCATCCAGACCAGCATTTCTTGCAGCACTTACACCAGCATTCTTCTGATGAATAACTCTGAATCTGGAATCCAGTTTTGCATACTCATCACAGATCTGTCCGGATGTATCTGTCGATCCATCATCAACAAGTATTGCCTCCCATCTAATAGCTTTAAGCTGTGAAATACTATCTAAGCATTCACGTAGATATTTTTCCACATTATATACGGGAACGATTATTGAAATAAATATTTCTTGCATTTAAAATAATACATTATTTTGTTCTTCAATGCTATTCACATCGTGGCGAAGCGTTGGTTTGCTCTCTATATGATACAACCCCAACTTTCCTAACATCATCTTAACTTTCTGTTTGCGGGATAGTTTTTGTATTTTATGAGTTAATTCAATCTCAGGCCAAGGCGTCATTTTGCGGTATTTATAGTACAAATCCTTAAAAGGATTAATACATTCATAATGCCAAGGTTTTTGCGGCATACAGAAATGAATGATAGCAGGATTCTGACAAGCATCAATGATCTCCGGATAATACTTTCTATCAAGATATAACCATTCTTCCACATATAGATAATATTCGAGAAGATTATAGCGGAAAGGAAGCATAAGAATTTGTCCATGATAGATTGCATTAATAATGTCTTGATCATGATTTTTCAACACAGATGCGCCCTTCTCACAAGCCAACAGTTGAGCCTTCTTAAAGAAATCATCTTCTCTCCATTTTTTCAAATTTATCAACATCATACCAGAATTTATATATCCTTCGGACATCGGATACCCCAACCGATTGTACACCCGAATATAATCATTGATACGGTCACGAACACCTGCAACAGCATAACCTGTCATGTCTGTATCCCATAAATCAGCCAAAGAATCGTTGACTATAATATCACAATCTAAATACAAGACCTTGTCTATTTGCTTCAAACATTCTCCCAAATAGAGACGTATATATGCACCATAGTCCAAATATGTATGCTCATCAATAGGGAAGTCTGCAAATGATTCTTTCTTCATTTGATAGAAACAAACTTTTTTCCCTTTGAAACTTTCCACCCAAGATTTAATGATAGCGCATCTTTCTGCTGTCAAATCTGTATGGAGCAGATGAAAAGTAATCTCTGCATTTTCATTATGATCTAAAATAGATGCGATGACAACAGTACTATAGGGTGCATAATTATTGTCATGGCATAAAGCTATATCCATCATATTTTTTATTTTATTCGTTTATAATTCCAGTTAATCTTCTCTTTTAAGATTCTGGCTGGGGTACCTCCAAGCAAAGAACCCTTATTTACATTTTTCATTGAACAAACAACTGATTTAGCAGCTACAACACAATCCTCTGGAATATATGCGCCCTTTAATATAAGGCATCCCATTCCAATCCAAACATGCCCCCCTAGAACAATATCCTTTGCATAATTGATTCTTCGACCGTCACTATCTAAAAGAGAATGACTGTCTGAAGTTCTTATTTCACATGGACTTGCAATCATACAATTGGATCCTATAGATATGGTAGTTCCCTCTAATGCAGCCAACAAGCTGTCGCTTCCTATAAAGTTATGGTTGCCAATTTCTATTTTATTGCCATCATCCTCCATGACAAATCTAACCTTAGAAATATTATTATTGCTGTGAATAATTAATTGGTTTTGATTTCCAAAGATAGAGATTGTGACATCCTTTAATTTAATTCCATCACCTAAGATGATAGAGTTTCCATTTCCACAACTTGCCATACTTAAATGTGAAATTTCACAATTATCTCCACACTTGATAGATATGTGTTTGAAATGATTATAAAATAACAACATAAACTTTAGCTTCAATTTTTTGACTCTCTTATTTTTGCAGAAATCCATTTCTTAATGATTATAAATAAACTTGATATATAACCTTTTTTCTTATATTTTTTGATGTATGAAATAAATTCATTTAATGGCAGATGAACAGACTGCCATGCTATTAAACCAGCCATTCGTTTTTGATGATTTCTGCAGACTTGTTGATATCTATATTGTTCCAATGGAGAATCTTCTGGTTTTATACCATTCAGGAGGTTCGTCATCATATCATCATACAAACAGCAAGCTTTGAATTTTATACGGGAAACTGCTTTGTTATCATTGGTTTGAGAAGATATGTTGATACCCGACATACGGAAACCGAACAGAATGTCTTTAGTATTGACAACTCCGTTCTTTGCCATTAAGTTACATGTAGCTGTATCAGAAGACCAAGCAAGAGGGAAATCCACAAAGCCTCCAATTCCCTTCAATGAAGAAGTTCTATAAACATAATTTGCAATGCACTCAATATGATTATAGTAATCCAACTGTTCAAAATACTCCAACTGACTTACATATTCTTTATACAATGCATCTTCCTTGAATACTTCACTATTAACATCTATGCATTGTGCACGTGCATGAAACAGATCCACCTTTGGATATCGCTTTGACAAAACATCAATCTCAGACAAGAATTCAGGAGAATAGACATCATCATCACTGGCTAAGATACAATACTCCGTATCACATAAGTCCAAGAGTAAGTTCCAATGCGCCACCAGACTCTTACCACCAATATTTTCCTGATTCCGTCGGTACACCACACGATTATCATCTTTGAATTTTGCAACGATATCCTTCAGATTCTCCGGTGAGCAATCGTCACTAACAATCACCTTAAAGTCAGAATATGTCTGTGATAAGACACTTCTCAAAGCTTCCTCTAAGTATTTACCTTTATATGCAGGTAATAGAAATGTATATTTCATTTGAATTTACTAACTAATAAATTAAAACCATGTAACAGCGATGCTATGACCGCTGTACAAATAAGCAGAATTAAAGCAGATATGGCTACATTGTAATCCTGTATGAAATTCATCGGAATAACATGAGCCAAATATAGTTCAAAACTTATGCTACCAATAAAACAAAGCCATTTAATATTTATTTTTAACTTTAATTCATTTAAAGTAAAGAGTATCAAAGGAAGAGGTACTGAAAGCATTATATTCTTTCGTTCTACAAAAAGATAGAATATAGACATGAATACAAATATTTGTAATAACTTTCTCTTATTATTTTCTATAATACATAGATAGGCTAATATCCCTGCGACTATAATAGGTAATCGCATAATATAATTTGGCGAAATAAAAGAGGATGCCCCCCCAGAAGCTAAAATACTACACATTGATACTATATAAACCCCATAAACGGCGAAACGCTTATTTAAATATCTTACAAGATTAAATAAGACAGGAAAAATAACATATAAATTGATAATAGCTGGCACGAACCATTCTCCGTTTATTCCTTGCGTATGTGTATAAGGAGTATTAATAACTGACAAACTCGTTATTTGCAAAAAAACATCCCAATACGAAAAATCAGCTTTTAAGAGAAACTTACATAATACCAAAAAAACTAAATATAGAGGTATAATTCTAATAAATCGCTTTTTATAAAAACAAGTCACAGAACTTCTTTCCCAGGAATAACAAAGTCCAAATGCAGACAATATAAAAAATATATCAACACCCACATAGCCATTCCGAAAAAGGAACTTAATAGGAAATAGATAATGATTTATAAAATCAGAATGAACTAAATAAAAATGGTATCCAATAATCCAAATCATTGCCACCCCCATATACGCTTTTCTATTTTCATTGCCAAAAACGTAGTCCATATTATATTTTTCCATAATCATATTCTATTTACCAATCATCCATTTACAATGTTTATTAAAAAAAATATCCAGCAAAGGTAGCATCACAAAGTTAGCTAATGTAAAAGCAACAAATAATTCATAACCTATAAGATGCATTATATTCTGAAATAATAGTGAAGAAACTCCAAGTACTACCCAATGTGCCGTATAGTATGTCATTGAGTTTTTCCCAATACTGATAAATGGAATCTGAATAGATTTAACCTTTTTGAATATCGCATTGATAGTGATAATTCCTCCAATACAAGATAATAAACATAAAGGATAGGCATCAATAGCCACATCATTTGAACGAAAATCAAAATAGGACGGATATATTATAGAATAAACAACATAAAGACAGAAACTTACGAATATAACCCATTTTTTATCAACATATTTTCTAAGCACATAACCACAACCATAGAAAAAGACACCACAACATATATTGGCTATATAAAAGTAATTATTGAACTCTATATAACGCAAGAGATAAGCCGATAATCCTGCGAAAAGAACAAGAAGATACCCCCCTATATTATGAAATTTTACATATATCCCATCAAATATAATCTTCACACAAAATAAACTGAGCAGGAACCACAGAGGTGAATTTCCGACAACAGCACCTTCATGCAACAATGTTCTCAATGGGGCCAATATATATAATTGCCATGAAGTCCCTCCTTTTACTATCCACATTAAATAAAAAACCAATTGTCCAATAATAGAAAAGACAATATATGGAACTATAAGTTTTTTTACACCATTAACAAATTCCTTTTTAAATGGTTTTTCTCTAAAGAACATACCACTTTTGAAAAAGAACCAAGGCATAAAGAAAAATAGCAAACGTGGGAATATCTCAATTTGTTGTACTCCACTCCACGCACAGATGTGCCCATAAATCATATAAATAATCATTAAGCCACATGCTGCATCCAAAGAATAATCTCGTTCTAATTTCATCTATACTAATCTTAATGCAGTTTTAAATAATCTATAAGAATTATCTATAGAAAGCGTTTTGATAAACTCCATACCATTATTTGCAATCTCATACCGCATTTCATCATCTTCAATCAAAGATATAATATTGTTTGCTAATGCTTCCGCATCATTCACTGGCGAAAGTAAAGCTGTTATTCCGTCTTGAGCCATTTCACAGAAGCCTCGATTATCAGTACAAGCTACAGCCTGACCACATAGCATAGCTTCTCCAATGGTTAAACCCCATCCTTCATCTACACTCGCTGCTATATAAATGGCAGATTCATTATTTATTCTAAGATGCTCCTCTTTGGATGGAGACTGATAATAATGGTACCATTCTGGAAGACTTGCCGGTCTTGCAGGTGTGCCAAAAATATTCACTTCCAACTGAGGATATCTTTGTCTGACTATATTGAGCGCTGAAAAAGAAATAGAGCAACCCTTTCGCTTGCCATAATGGTTTAGCATCGAAATTACATACTTATTTTTGAACTTAATTGGTAATGTCAAATAGTATTCACTCATATCAAACCCGTTAGGAACAATATCACATTTTTCATGTTCTTCTTGTTCTAAAATATCTTTTAACCATGAAGAGATAACAATCTTGTTCATAGGAAAATGATAAGTTTTTCTAACATCAGAATCGCTTCGACCCCATTTTTCATAGTCTTGTATAAAATAGAATTTTCTTGAAGACTCAATCGGATATTCATTAAGGTAAGGAGCAGTATCAACTGCGGTACATATATATATATCAGTCTTTGGCACATAATGGTATTTAAGTTTGAAAACATTATGTTCCTTTACTCTTTTGTCTAATGGAAACCAGATGCGAATTGAGCGATGCAGTATTTTCAGTTTGAAAAGGTAATGCTTTATCAAAAGCTTCATTTTCAATTTGAAAGATAACCCATCTTTATATTTAGTTGCATCTGCATATACTATATGTACATGATATCCATTAATTGCAAGTCGATTGGCATATTCCAATGCTACTTTAAAGCCCCCTACAGGAGAATACTGGAATGGAGGCATAAGAAATGTTATAGACTTCATAATTATTTTTTCCACAACAAATGGTGTAATCTCATTCCTAATAAAAAGAAAGAATATTTATATAATCGTTCTTTCCAATTCAAGTTTATTTTTTTGAAATTAAAATAATCGAATTTCGAATCAGCTTTAGCCAAAAAATCAAGATGTTTATCAAAATAGCCATCTATTGTTTTCCATTCTTTATTAATATCGTATTTATCTAATCTTGGGCAAGGAGTTCCTTGACAGAAAAGTTTAATGTAATCAAATACTGTATTTGCATTTTCATATACATAATATTCTTTACTTGAGTATTTTTGAATAAATCCCTGTATAGTATTATTGATTTGATGAATACGAACAGTAGGAACAGATGCTCTTGCACCAACCAAACAACTACCAGCAGTACTAAATATGATATCACATTTTTCAACACACTCCAAAGGTATTGGAAATAAAAATCCTGTAATATATACTGTAACATTAGCACAGTTAATTAAAGAATTCTTAATATCCCTCTCAATAGAATGATGATCAGAACCACCTATACATAAAAAGACTATTTTTTTATCTTTATTTTCATCAGCATATTTTCTAATGCCATCAAGAATAAATGGCATAGCTTTTTTCTCTAAACGTCCTATATATCCTACAACTAAGTCTCCAGATGGAATATCAGAAACCCATAAAGGATTTACGTTTTCCAAAGAATTGCTACAATAACATACCAGCGAATATTGCTTAGCCTTACATTCTGGTATAAAGCTACTGAAGATATGTATCATAACCTCATCAGAAATACAGGCAAGTTCCTTTCTACCATATTTAAATTTATAAAAGGGAGCTACTTTTGAAGTTATTTTATCATTATATTCGTCAAGCAAAGTTATTATATGTCTTCCATTTAATTTCTCTGCCAACAACTCTCCCCAATAAGCAGTATAATCGGTACCTGTTTCTATTACTACGTCTCCCATTTGATGTGGAAGCTTTTTCAATATATAATTGAGAAGTATCAGCTGGTATTTTTGGGGAAACAGATATGCTGGTTTTGTTAAGAAAGTACATGTTTCAACTATAAAGTCTTCAAGCCCTGATATATAGATTTTACCATGACAACAAGATATATAATATACAGACCATCCTCGCTGTTGTAAAAACAAAGCCTTGTTTCTTTGATATATTGGACCACCAGAGATATAACCACCAGCAGCTCCCATTAATATATAGGTTCTTTTCTTGTTCATTTTATGATTTTAGAATAATATCCATAGATAATAAGCCATTCTCTAAGTTATTTTTTACGATTAAGCATATATTTAACATCTTCTAATTCACTGAATTTTAAAATGTATGCTATGCCTATATAGAAAATTGCGCCAACAATTCCTCCTATTATAATTTGAAGCACCAGATTAGTGATGAAATAATTTACTCCATGAATGCAAAGCCACGTCAAAATACTTAAAACTAAAATCGGAATTAAATCTTTCATTTGCTTCCAATACCCCACTTGTATCAGTTTTCCAGTATAGTATGTATTTATAACAAGGCAAATCATTGAAGACAAGATTCCACCAACACACAAATATACCAGACCCATTGGCAGAGTAAATACCAAAATTGACAGACCTACTATTTTCTTTATAATTTCTAAACGGAAAAACAGATCAGAACGCCCCTTTACCATTAAAAGATTAAGATTTATGGCATGTATAGGATACCACATCATTGAAAAACAAATAATCTGTAAAAGAATAATACATGATTCCCATTTTGCTGTAACCATAGTTATTACCAAAGGATGAGCCAAGGCAGATAACATCATCATAATTGGGAATATTACAAAAGCAGAAACTCTGAGCATTCTACGATAGTTGAATGCTAATTTTTCATCATCATTTTGCAGCTTACTCAATACCGGAAAAGTAACATTAGAAATAACTCCTGTTGCATTCTGCGAAGGCATCGCTGCATAGTTTTGTGCACGATTGTAAACTCCCAGCTGAGCTGGCGAATAATATTTTCCAATGAATATTGGTGCTATATTATTATATATGGTATTTAGCATAGAGGAGGCAATCATCTTGTTTCCATAATTCCATAAATATTTAAATGAATCTTTAGACCATTTTGTTGTAGGTAGCCATCTTACCTTATACCAAATTAATATTTGATATAATAATCCAGAAAGGAATCCTGAAATTACCAATGCCCATAGACCATAACCAGCAAAAGCCATTCCAATACCAACACAAGCAGAAAATACTTTAGTAGTTATTCCAATTTTCGTTGGAGTTTTAAAATCCAGACGACGCTTCAATATAACATTTTGCGGAATTCCCATTGCTCCCCATACAAATCCCAATGCTGTTACACGCATAAGAGGAACTAATACCGGAGTTTTATAAAAGTCTGCTATAAAGGGTGCGGCAAAAAATAACACTAAATACATGAAGATACCAACCCCAAAACTATAATAAAAAGCAGTGGAGATATCTTGTTCCTTCAAATCCGTTTTTCTAACTAATGCATCAGATAAACCACCTTCCTGAAGAATCATCGCTACAGACATAAATACTGCAGGCAATGCAGTTATACCATAATCTTCTGGAGATAATAATCTTGCCATAACTATACCTACACAAAATTGCATACCATAGTTAGCAAATTGATTAAAGAAACTCCAATACAATCCCTTTTTCGTTTTACCTTTTAAATTATCTTCCATTAAAATATTATTTTAATTTATACTTAGCAAGATATTTATCTATTACAAAAAACATCCACTTTTCTAAAGTATGAATTCGTATATAATCAATCGCAATACAAATCGCGAAAATAGTTATTACAGATATCATTGCGTGAAGATATGCATAAGACATATAAAATTGCTCTGCATTTTGTAAAGTATCTCTCCATAACCATTGCCTCATTGTGTCACTATTTACATGAAGCTCTTTTGCCATTTCTCCCATCATACCCGAATTGACAACATAGTGATGAGCTACAATGAGCAGCATCACGATGATACGGTATAACTCCAAATTGGAGTTGCGTTGTTTAACTTGCAGTTGCATAAATGTAATTTGGTTTATATATAAATTGCATCTACTGCAGTAACGTGATGGTGCTGAGATAACAGGGTCGCTATACTCAGACCTACGTAGCCTATTCCGACTACTGCTATTTTTATATTATTAAAGGTATTCATTGATATTTAAATTATCCCATTTATATTTAGAATAAGTACTTATTTGCTTATAAATCATTCAGTTGAGAACACAGATTTCCCAATAATTTCAACATTTCTGTAGAATTTAAAATCTTCTTAAGTTTAGATTCAAATTGATTCTGGTTTTCCAATATTTCCCAACTGTCATTTGTAAGATAGTTTTTAATTGTGCAAGGATAAATTTGAGATATTTGATATTTTACAGTCAGAATTAATATGGTATAATTATCTAAACTTGGTACCTGAAGTTTCATTCTTACAACATATTCTCTTTCTAATTGTCCCTCTTCTTCAAAAGGAGTATTCATTGAATTCCAATCAAGTACTGGTTCTTCAAAAGAAGAAATTATAGTACATAAAATAGAACGACTAATTTTATTAAAATTATCAGCTTGTTCTTCTAAAATACGCTTTGGAGACTTTACTTTACATAAATTCTCGTTTGGAATTTTACCCCAAAAATTATTTTCCTCTTCCATGATAATTAAATATTTAGTTTAAACATTATAGGTAAATGATCTGAATAATTGTTTTTGTCTATAATACCTGATGGCTTTAGTAATTTAAAATTAGTTGTCTCAGAAATTATATGCAATGCTTCTTTGTCAAAATATGGAATTGCTTCTGGACGCAACAAAACCTGATCAAAGATATTCCAAAAGTATTGAATATGATTAGAGGGATTATGAAAATAGGTTCCAGATACTCTATCCTTTCCTAAATCTCCGAGGAATCCCCACATTGGATTATAAAAGAACTTATAATTATCTCCACCAACTTTCCTACATTTCTTTTGCGCAATAGAACTTTCCATTACAGCATTCAACCCATTGGCCTTTATTACCCCCTCTTCAAATGGATTCATATTTAAATCGCCACACAATAACAAAATGCCATGTTCATCATCATTCTCTTTTTCAAAAGAATCTATGATATTATTCACATTTGTTATTCTTTCAGACTGCTCTGCATTAGATACCGAGACCTTACTCATAAAATGAAAAAATACAACATATGCATTCATTTCAGAAACAAAAGAAGAAATTTTCTTTATAGCAATTTTTCCTTCATTATATCTATTTTTAACTGTAACTTTGTTACTATTATAAAAAATGATAACTTTTTCTGGAACAGGTGATGTAAGTCGTTTATAACCTTCACCTATTTGTTTGAGTAAAGCTAATAATTCTTCTGTAGCTCCAAAGTCAGATGGAAACTCTGCAAGAGCAACAATGTCAATATCCTCATCTTGTACCGCATCGGCAATAACTTTAAAGCAACTCTTTTTCTTTTGTATATTCCAAAATAAAAGTTTCATACTTTTGCTTTCTTAAAATCCTCAACTTTTACTAGTAGAGCTTCATCACAACCATTATTCCAAATATTACAATCAAATCCCCAATACAATTTATGGGTACGTGTACCTGCAGTATTTACAAATGTTTCAATTTTTCCTTTCCCAGTATATAAAGCTATGAAATCTCCTTTTCTAACATTCATATTTGGGAAAATAAAAGAATGCCTATGGATATTTGATGAATGCCCTGTTTCATCAAAGGTTGCATCAAATAATATATAAGGCCATAAATTCTGATCTATTTCAGAACGAAAAAGAATATATTCTTCCTCTTTTTTTATTTCTAATATTGTCAAATCCATATCTTTAAGTATATCACCAATACAGCGTCCCCACTATATAACAAGCAGTTACGCATATTGTTTTTGTTTATTATCGTTTTTAGAAAGTTACAAAGAGCAACCTTATGGCAATAATCACATAGTTTTGTGCCTAACAAGCCCCAAGTCAAGGACTATTCTTAAGTACTTACTTTACTAAAGTTTCCCACCCCTACAAAATAGGGCTTTTTCAGATATAAAACTCTGCTAAGCCCTATAAACAGGGAGTTTTAACTCTTACCTAAAAAGTGTTTCATGCAACATTTTTCGTTTGTTCTCTATCTTCCAGCGCTTTAGCCATGATAAGATAAGCTGAGGCAGCTTCGTCATCATTAATCAGGCTCTCTTCCAGTTCGTCAATGGTAACACCAAGATGCTCGCAGAGAACTTCCAAAAGACGCTTTATACAGGAAAGCACTCGTTTCCAAAGAGTCAACGCCATAAGATCTTCCTCCATATTCCCAAATAGTTCTCCCATGGTTTCATATTCAGAGAATCTCTTCTCTAAGGTCATAGTTATATATGTAAGGAAGCAGAGAGTACAATCGGCTATTTGCTCATCAAAGTCTCTACCAGCACATGCTCCGAGACCAAGATACTGCTTGCATTCCTTGTTCAGAACTTCTATATTCCATCGAATCTGGTAAACCTCAAATGCCCTGACAAAAGACATACTAAGGTCTGTGCTCAACAATACATTCCATCGCTGGTTTCTGCCATATTTTATAAGAAAGATACGTACAGGCTGGTCCCCCAGTTTTCCTCTCAATGCAATATAATGGCACTTGTACCGTCTGCAGTTATGGCAAAATTGAGAATTGCCTTCATATAGTGCTATCAGTTCCATTGCATTGTGCAACTTCCCATTTACAGAGTACTTGGTGTTGCCCATCTTTGCCAATCCAACAAGGTTCAGAGCACCCTTGCCGAGTTTGAGAACCTCACTGATGAAGTATTCGCAGGTGAACCAGCTGTCACAAAGCACATACTTGGCACGTAAACTCTTGTGAGCCCATGCTCGTTTTAGCATTTCCACAGCAACCTGAAGCTTTGATTCCGTTGATTCTTTGAATCTCATGAAGTTAGGATCCTCTTTCTTGCGTTTTTTAGAGAAGCGATTCTTACGTTGTTTTGCTGTGAGTCCGAAGTCCTTCTTCTTGCCTTTCTCACAGTGAAGGGACATATCTATAGGTATCGTACTCTTTCCGTCAAAAAATGCGCATACCAACAGTTTGAATCCAAGGATACATTTACCCTGCACATGGTCAAAGACACGGCTGATTTGCTCTATGCCATAGCCTGTCTTCTCCAACGTAGTGTCGTCAAATATGTAACTTGCGTTAGCAGAAGAAACTTCGGCATGTTCCTTACGAAGAATTGCCAAAAAGCGAAGAGCCATCCCCATAAGGAGTTTGCGCCAGTCCATGGTTGCTCTGCGCATCATTCGATAATAGCAATTGTGACCTGTTTTCAGAAGGTCATAATATGACTTCTTATACATGGAGTGTATGCTCTCACCTGCTATACGGAAAAGGCAGAGAGACAGGATTAGCTGAACGGCAGGAATGCCTGCTTGCTTCTCCAAGGACATTCTACAGAGCAGATGACCAAGCCCAAATCGGGTGAAAAGTGACATTAAATTCGTTCTCAATGAACTTTTAACACTTAATATGTTGGACAACTCAGAAAAATTGCTTAATTTTGCATTCATAACAGTTACTCTTTAAATCGTTGTTTTATTGTTGTTTGGCGATTACAAAGATACAACTTTTTATTGAGAAACTGTTATTTTTACCCCATTATTTTGGGGTGGGAAACTTTAGTTATTTATGATACAAATATCAATCCTTCTTGGTCCATATCCATCTGTTAAAATCCTCAGAACAGGCATTTCAGTTCGTATTGTAACGTCTTTAAAAGACTCACATCCTATTTCTTTAAGAAAAACATCTAAAAAAGAACGCCCAAGACCATGTCGTCCTAATGGATTTAGCAAATCTGCCAATATTGATGAGTGGCATATCTCTTTTTGCGAAACATATTCCACAAAAGTCTCCATAGGATTATATATAGACTTTGATCCTTCAAAAGTAGGTATCTTGTCCATTAATTCACAAATCACTTTTTCGTTCATAAGGATTATAGTATTAAAACAAATACGTATGCTGCATGGTTGTTACTGTCACTACCATATCGGGAGTGAGGACTGTGCCATTAGAGCGCTTGATGCGCTTAGGCATTATTTGAAATACTTAACTCATAGTCTATTATGTTATATGAAACCCAATTAGTTGTGAAAATCTTATCACAACTAATTGAGTTATCAGAATTATGCTTTACATTTTATTTTTTCCAATTCTTTGGCACGTTCCTCAGAGATTCCCAATGATTTTCTTTCACGCTCCAATAATCTACGGACATTATCAGGAATTACTCCATCTTCAATAACATCATCAAGAGCTTCCATGTACTCTTTTTCTTCATCGGTAAAAGATACCAAAGAAGCCTTTACCATGTCCTCAATCTCTTGCGCTCTCGTCTCTGACAATCCGAGTTTCTGACGTTTACGTTCCAAGAACTTACGAGAATGAGCATCTATTTCAGACGCATCTTCCAAACAGAACTCTACTTCTTCCTTATATGCCAAGTCGTCCTCTGACAATTCAGATTTCTGTGTTTGAGCAATCTGAGCAACTGCCTGACCATTAGGGGCATTAACATTATCGTCCTCAAAATCCTGCAAAGGCTTGAACTGCATATCTATCTCCCATTCTATCTCTTCTGTCTTACTAAAGGTCTTGTCTGTTTTGGCATCATAAGTTCCACTTACCTTTCCTCTATAAAACGAAAATGATTTCCCTCGCAAAGGTAACTAAAACAAG
>OIYG01001144.1_pt1 | contig 21200 bp, 21 predicted proteins | sample 1587861 | NCBI WGS metagenome assembly OIYG01 (sample SAMN03283272) | human gut metagenome | biome: human-associated habitat; material: feces | host: Homo sapiens | place: Peru | collected 2012 | reverse complement strand
GCAACTCCAATATTCTGTCGCTGGAGCGCGTCTACGCGGGCGAGCCGGTGCAGGATGCCGCGATGTCGTATGTCGGCAATCGCCTTACGGGCGTCAACGATGCCTCGATGCCGTACAACAAGGACGTGGTGCCGTCATTTGCCGCCGGGACTTACGCGCTTGAGTATGACGGCGACGGGCGGCTTGTGGCAGACGGCACGCGCGGCATCACGGACATAAAATACACAACGGACGGCATGGGACTGCCAACACGCATCGACCTCAGCGCAGATAACAAGGTTTACTCGTCCTACCTGCCTGATGGAACGTTGATTGCACGCGATTTTCGCTCGGTACGTACGCGCACTACCGTGCGTGTCAACTCCAAGGGCGACACCATAGTACGCACCATACGCGAGCCGGTGATAGACCACACGCTCTACCGCGGCGACTGGGAAATCAACGGCAGCGTCTGGCGCCTCAATACCCCCGAAGGCATCGCCAGAGTCGTCAAGAATGCATCAACATCGGACGCACAAGGCGGCGCAAGCGTCGGGCGGACGTTCACGCATCTGTGGTACGTGCGCGACCGACTGGGGAGTGTGCGCACGGTCTTGGACGACAACGGCACGATACGACAGTGCACGATGTTTTATCCATCTGGTCTGCCCGTGCAGATCTTCGGCACAGAGCGCGTGACCGACCGCGCCCATATCAGCAACCGCTGGAGCAACTTCGCCGGGTTGGGCTGGCACGACAACACCGCCCGTTGGCACGACGCCATCCTCGACCGCTTCACCACCCCCGACCCCAAGTCCGCCGACTACCCATCCTTCTCCCCCTACACCCACTGCGCCGCCAACCCCCTCCGCTTCACCGACCCAACAGGCATGGATATTCATCGCTATGATGAAGCGGGAAACTATATTGAGACAATCACTAACTCCGAAGGAGTTGATACTGTTCAAATAGGCCATTACGCAGACGGCGAGTTTATAGCTAAAAAGTCAGAAACGCTATCTGCAAATGGGGCGTTTAAACGATTCTTTGATACAACTGATGGAGAAAACGCCCTATCCTATATCACAATCCGAGGTGATGAAAATGCATATAAAATCTTCAAATTATTTGCTGACGTTACTGGCGTAGAGTGGACTTTGGTTCAAACCGGAATCAGTGGCGATAAAGGATTAAACTTTATATGTACGTCCTTGGAAGAAGATACGAATTCAGCAACGCCTAACTTGTATAACAAAATGCTATTATTTGGTTACACATTACGAAGTCAAATCCATAATCATCCGCAAGGGACTGAATTGCCGTCCGGCATTCCGGGGAGAACTATGCCAAAAACAGGAGGAGGAGACATAAAGGTGGCACAACAAATAACCGAATATTCCGGACAAACGCCATCATTCTATATTTACATAAAAGGCAAAGGCTTAATCCGATACACGCCCTACTATCCTTATCTTTGATTTATGCTATGCGAACACTTATATTTCTTTTAGGTATTGCACTTTGCGGCACAGTTGTATATGCCAAAGTGACTAAACTGACAAAGACGGAGAAAACAACTAACTTTGTCGGCAAATACTCATGCTGGACTGCATACCATTCAGACGAGTTGCGCAAGGTCGAATTTGACGACAGCTTATTGCTTCAAGCTATATCTTCCGAAGTAATCGCCGTAATGAAGGCAAATGATAGAAAGCATAAAGCCGACATCAAGAATGTTTTTGTCATTGATTATAACGGCACAGATTCGATACTTATTGTTGATAACTTGGGCTATAGTCTTGGTAGTGATGCCAATACAATCGATTTTGCAGGATATATTGACCTGGGCTACTACCGAATTGTACTATCAAATGGTATATGCAACCGGTTTTGCCATCAATACTCCGATGAGGCCATTTCCCTAAAGCACACGTGGCGCTGGGACGACAATCCATTGACTGCATACGACCCTTTATATTGGTGGATTATTAAGGTTAATCAGAATTGCTATAAGGTTGAAGGCCCAACAATTGAGTCAAAAGACTATATACGTTACATATATAGACACTAATAGTGAGTAAGTCGCGACTGAATATGATTAACATGAATAGAATAATTTTGGCGTTTGCGACACTTTTAGTGTGCATAGCGTTCAGCAATGAATGCGAGGGCAAGTCATTCCACTTACACCCGGTTGACTCGACAGCATATTCGGTCAAGGTCGCCTTGGACAGCATTGTCATTCCAGGCAGCAAAAAGAGGAGACTCGTAGTTACGCGAAAGATAGCGCCCGGAGTGACACCTGAATTTCATTACGAGCCGGACACTACAGGTCTCGTGTACGTATTCCGTCGCAATGCCGGTGAAATTGTGTTTGAGTCTCGTCCCGGCTTAGTGCTGAGAGAAATAGATAGTCCATACGCGGTATTGTGCATGCAATATGGTAAAATTGTGTTTGACAAAACGCTCAAGGACTGGTTGCAGGTGTCGCCGAATACTGTATCGGTAGAAATGAGTATAGGTGACTGTGAGGTAAATGATGGAAGCATTTGCAGGATAAAACACGGTCATCCGCTGCCTGACGATTTTTGGTCGAAACGTTTCTTGATAAAAAAATGGCATGATTTTAGGAAATGAACGCATCCGATGATTAGGACAAAAAGAGATAATCTGCCAGAGTACACGCGCATTCGAAATAAGTGGGTATACATGCAGAAAATTAGACGAAAGAGATGAGCGCGAATCTACTCATAGTCATATTTTTAGCAGTCTGTATGGGCTTTAGCTCTTGCGGACAAAGTCCGACAGCATCAGACTCCGTAAAAGAGACTGAAAACAACGCTGACACAGAGGCCATATCCCCGGACGATATGGCTGTCGACCTTGCGATTTACGATGTCCGCTATCAAATGCCCGATAGTATGGTTGTCCACAAAACATCCGAAATCTTATCAGACAAGGGAGACCGGACCCTGTCCATACAGGATTTCGCCATCCTGTACAATTATTATGTATTTGTACGCGTCTACAATAATGAAGGCACAAAAGAACAAACCAAGGGTGCTTTCCTAAATAAGTATTTTAGTAGTAACCGATTCTATCATAGTTTTATAAAATACGTTCAAACCTTACACGAGCAAAGTAGAACATTGTTATATCAGAGTATCGGCGCCGTCCTATTAAATAAACGACATACAAGCATTTGCGGCAAAGGGAACGACCTACAACCATCAGAGCAAGATACTACACCGGTATATAAAGAGCTAAAATCCATCCTTTATAACATCTCTGATAGCATGATTATCCGCAAAACCGCCAGCATCTTATTAGACAATGAGATTCATCATCTGTCCACATCAGAATTCGCCACGATATACGCCTACTATCTGATAGGCGGCATTGACGAAGCGGCAAGCGAAGCTATTAGCGACTATGTTTGTGATAAGATTCATGGCGACTTAAGCTTTACCACGAGTTTTATAGAACACGCTCAAGCACTCAAAAAGAAGAATAAAGATGAACTTTATCGGAATATAATAACCGATTTGGCTTTTAGCCGGTATGCGAACAGTACTATAGGCGAGTACGCAGACAATCTAAGATCACCGGAAATAATAAAGGCTTTCCTGAAAACAGTCTCTATTCCTTTGTATTCCGAGCTTGTTCTACCAGAATACAAACAACTATTAACCTCGATAAGCGCTACTATTTCTGCGGATTGGCCGTCCACAACCATAAATAAACCATAAAAGATGAAACGTATAATCACTTTGATATTTGCGGCACTGAGCGTATGCTTCGGCCGGGCACAAACAGCGGATGTGGCATCCGAGACATTCCACGCCGATACAATAGCTGTCAAGGGGCACGGTCTTGTAATTTTTGACAAGATACCGGATTCGATGGTTATAGCCATCAACTCCGCCAAGAATTGCCAAGACATCACCGTGTATAATCCCCGAAATCCGGATGTACGCATCGATATGACCTTCAGGCCATCGGCATATTTAGACTTCTCTAAATTCAACGGCTCGATACATGATGTAAACAAGATAGTGAACGGAGCAAGCACTCTAATCGAAGTGTTCAGCGGAAAATATAATGCCTGTCTACACTACTTTTTACAATCGCCTCTGTATGTCACTGCTGTCGCAAAAGGCATACCATTGTCCAAGGCCGAATTGATTAGAGACATTATGCTTAATATTCGGATGTGTCCCGATAAGTCTAATTATAAAAACCGACTTACTAAAGGACGCGTAGAAATACGGCAACATAAGGTAGAGCCATTAATTCTGAAATAGACAGAGCAAATATTCAGCAACCAAATAACCGACATGCCATGACACAGCATATCAAGACAATCATTTTGGCATTACTCCCTATCATCTGTCCGGTATTTTCGACAGATGCATCTGCGGTATGCTATAGCGACACTGTAGCGGTTTGGAACCGGCTCATTATCTTCGACAAAATTCCGGAGGAGATGAATATTGGCATTACTCCGCACAAAGCAGCCCCATTAGGCATTTGTGTCTACGATCCCGTAAATGCCAACGTAAAAATCATTATGATATTCTTCTCGGAGACGACCGCCATATTGGAATTTTCTCCCGACCTCAAAGGCAATATCACGGACGTGAACAAAATCGAGCGAGGGGATTTCAAACTCATCGAATTATCCGGAAACGGATACTGGAGCGCCCTACTTAAAAGCAAAGATGGGTTTATCAGGGCCATAGCTTCAAGCATACCCATCGAGAAGTCTGACCAAATCCGGGAAATCATGATGAATATCCGAGTCGAAAAAGATACTATCGGATACAAAAATACTATCGGTGGCCATAAGACCAAGTTCAAGGTCGAGATTATGAAATAAGCCGATTCAAGCTGCTTCAGTATTGACGTAAACATCTAAGCGACATATCTACTGAAAGCGGGCACAGACAAAGCCAATATTACGATAACAATAAGAAGTGACCATGCGGAATATCAAGTATATAGTAATTACGGCTGTTGCCGGACTGATTGCGGTTTCGGCCGGCTATGGGCAGAAGTTGCCGAATACGCCGCCGAAATGTCCACAAAAGGCAGGCAGCGACATCGAATATGTCTACTACAATACAAAAACAGTGGACGGTAAATGCCTCACATCGGCCAAGGTACAGCGAACCGACACATTGACCGAATTGCAATTAGCCGACCCATTGATGCGTAAAACACTTGATACGGACATATATATGCGCATCGAGCGGCTACGCAAGTCCAAGTATCTCAAGGAGCCCGACACACTATTTTTCTTGATACCAATATCGGCAGACCTTACGCACCTGGCAGTATGCGAAGCCGCGTATATGGGCAAAAAGGCTAACGACCTGCATTTCACTGCCTATTGCAAAATAGGCAGATACACGCTGGTCATCGAAGATTCGATAGCCAAGTCGTCGGGTAAGTCTCTGAGTAATACGACCGTGGCAAGGTATTCCTATTCATGGGACGAAATCGGTTTTCCATATACGTCTGACCCGTTGGTGTGGTATATAACCCGAGACTACGACCGTACTGCATGTATCGTATCCGGCCCGCCATTGACAACGACAAGCGGCTGTTACAGCGCGGTCTATTAACATCAGCTAAGAGTAATATTTACAAGACATTAACGCAAACACAAAGATGAAAAACAATACAATCATTGCAGCGGCCATACTGGCACTTGCAGTCCTAACGACCGAAACATCGGTTGCAACCACACCGAAATCCGACATCATAAGCGTTGACACGACTTCTATCGTCATAAATGGCACAAAATACGAGACTGTGACAATGGAACGCACCGACCGATTGGAGCAGCTTCAATTGGAAGATTCGTTGATGTTCAGAGTATTGCACAAAGACACATATCCCGCCCTCGAATTGCTGAAATGGCGGCGTCAAATCACGGATGCAGACACATTATACTTTGTAGTGCCACGTGCCGAGGGCGATACGCACATAGATATTTGCCGTAATGACGGCCTCGGAAAACGAGCCGACGAAATGACATTTTCGGGCTACTACAAAGTCGGTGGATACACCTTTGTGTTTGAGAAATCGCTGTGCAGTAAGTTCGGACGCCTATGTGCACCCGAAATCACAGTAACGTATAGGTACACACGTACGGACCTGCCAAAGCAGATACACGACCCGTTGGTATGGCACCTCACACGGTCTTACATAGGGGATGCGTATATGATAATCGGCGCTCCCACAACGATGCGCGGCGAGCCGGTACGAGCCATCGACTGAGACATGTGTTCGTAAACGAAGGAGATTAGCACTAAAGACACAGACATATATGACTTGCATCAAACATATAATCACCATATTGACCGCGGCTATTGCCCCGGCAACGGCTCTTGCCGGCGTGCCGCTCGAAACGCCGCGAAATCCGGGCGTTCACGGCGCATACAACTATAAGGTTATAGACACCGTAAACGGGACGGCGCACGAAGAAGCCGAAGTATTACGCGTGGAGAACATAAAACCCGTCGAATTGTCAGACACACTGATACGCAATGTATTACGCGACGACATACGGCCAAGTCTCGACCTTTTGCACGCCGGGCAATGGCTTGAAAATAAGACTCTGACCTTTTACGTGTATCCCCTCGAAGGCGACCATACGCACACAGTGGTGTGCGAAGCCGCGTATATGGACAAATCGGCCAACCAAATCGTATTCGGTGGTAGCGTCACTTTCGGTCGGTACAAATTTGTACTCGAGGACTCGCTATGCCGTGATTTCGGAGCCGTGGCATCGCCGGGGGTCAAAGCCGAACGTACCCGAATAATATATGGCTGGGGCGCAACGGATGCACATTCGCTGATGTATCAGCCCATAGTATGGTATCTGACACGCGACCTTGACGGCTGTGCATATATGGTTTCCGGTCCGCCGCGAACCAAAGGAGGCGGCACGCTGCGCGTGGTGTATTGAGCCCCGTCTCGAAAACCGATCGAAACGCCAAGGCAACGGATAAATATGGCATACAACCTTCGGCCCTCTGCGCCATACTCCACCTCAAAAAAGAAGGCGTATAGGTCAAAAAAAATCCGGCCATAAAGAAAGCATGATTTGCCCGGGAAGCGGCGGAACAAGCTTTTTTGACGGGGTTTAACGTATTTTGCTTTGCTGTTTGAGCCAAATGCGCTAACTTTGCGTGATAAGTCGCGACCACAATAAGCGCGCCCACACAATATCACATATCTTAACGCATAAAAAGTTTTGAAAGCCAAATATTTACTCGTCAGCGCGGCCGTGGCTGCCGTAGCCGCCATCACCGTGGCCCAGAACAACATTGCCGAAGAAGTGGCATGGACCATCGGCGATGACCCCATATACAAGTCCGAAATCGAGCAGACATATCGCGATATGCAGCAGGACCACGAGGCTATCAACGGTGACCCGTACTGCGTCATTCCCGAGATGATGGCCATCCAGCGTCTGTACTTGCACCAGGCCGACATCGACACCGTTGTCGTGCAAGACTCGCAAGTCCAAATGCAAGTAGACCAGCAGATCAACTTCCTGATCAACAACCTGGGCTCGCGCGAAAAAGTCGAGCAGTATTTCCGCAAGACCATTCCCGAGATACGCGAATACTACGCCAACAGCATCCGCGACCGCCAGCGCGTACACATGGTGCAGCAAAACCTCACCAAAGACGTCAAGGCCACGCCCAACGAGGTGCGCAAATACTTTGACAGTCTGCCCAAAGACTCGATACCCTACGTCCCCGGGCAAGTCGAAGTACAGATCATCACCATCAACCCCGTGATTCCGCGCCAGGAAATAGACGATGTCAAAGCACGTCTGCGCGATATGGCCGACCGCGTCAATCGCGGCGAAGCCGACTTCTCGACACTCGCCATCCTCTACAGCGAGGCCCCCGAAGGTGTACGCGGCGGCGAACTCGGATTTTTGGGCCGCGGCCAGTTGGTACCCGAATACGCAGCCGTAGCCTTCAACCTCAACGACCCCAAGAAAGTCTCCAAGATTGTCGAAACCGAATTCGGATTTCATATCATCCAGCTTATCGAAAAACGAGGCGACCGCATCAATACGCGCCACATCCTGCTGCGCCCCAAGGTATCCGATAAGGACCTTCAGGACGCCATCACGCGCCTCGACAGCCTCCGCAGCGATATCGTGGACAAAGGCCGCGTATCCTTTGAAGATGCCGCAAGGCTTGTATCGCAGGACAAAGACACCCGCAACAGCAATGGCGTTATGGTCAACCAAAACACCGGCACCACACGCTTCCAAATGTCCGAACTGCCCCAGGAAGTGGCACGCGAAGTCGCCAACCTCAAGCCCGGCGAAGTGTCCAAGCCTTTCATTATGAAGCAACCCAAACGCGACCGCGACATCGTAGCCATCGTCCGACTGACCAATCGCATTGACGCCCATTCGGCCAACCTCAGCGACGACTACCAGCAAATCAAGAATATGTACGAGGCCGCCAAGAAACAGCAGATACTCGACCAATGGCTCGAGCGCAAAATCAGCGAAACATACGTCCGCATCGAAGACGGATGGCGCGGATGCGACTTCCAGCACAAAGGATGGATAAAGGTACGCAAAGGCCAAGCCAACGACGGCGAAGGTAGCGACCGATAACCGCAACGCCCGACCGTCTCCAAACCGCACACAGCACACCACACTCTACCCGACAGTGACCTCGCTGCAACGCCGAACAATCACCATTTGCCTTGCCGTGGCAGCCCTGCTGCCTCCGGCATGGGACGCCCTGCTGTACGCCGCCAAGACCAAGACGGCCAAAGGCCCCACCCCGGCCGAGCTGGTGCCGCGACACAAAGGCCCCATTCGCCCGTCCATACCCAAGGCCAACCGCGCTGCCGCAGGACGCATATTCCTTGAGCACGCCGATGTGCTGCACAAACAAGACCGCGACTCGTTCATGGTCCTCTCAGGTACGGTACACTTCTCCAAAGGCGCTATGCAAATGTACTGCGACAGCGCCCATTACTACCCCACGTCCGAGAGTATGGACGCCTTCGGCAACGTACGTATGCAGCAAGGCGACACCCTATTCATCTACGCCGACGAACTCAACTACGACGGATTACGCGAAATCGCCTACCTCTATGCCGACGAAGGCAAGGATGTGCGTATGATCAACCGCAACGTACGCCTCAATACGCCCGAATTCACCTATGACATGGTGGACGAACGCGGATACTACACCAACGGCGGCACCCTCACCGACCCGCAAAATCGACTTGTATCCATCGAAGGCGAATACCTGCCCGCCACCAAAGAGGCCAATTTCTACTCCGATGTGCATCTGCACCGCATCGACGGGCGCGACACCCTCGACATATACTCGGATACAATGTACTATGACACACGTACGCGTATCGCCGAGTTCTACTCGCCCACCGAAATTATCAGTGGACGCGGCACCATACACACCACCGAAGGCGTATACGACACGCGCAACAATCAGGCGCAACTATTCAAGCATTCGACCGTACACACCGACAGCACTTCTACGCTCACCGGCGACACGATACTCTATGACCGCGACCGCGGCTACGGCGAAGCCTTTGGCAACGTCGACATCACCGACTCGGCTCGTCAGACAACCCTACGCGGCGCCTACGGTTATTACAATCGACTTGTAGACAGCGCATTTGTCACCGGGCGCGCCCTGGCTATGGAATACTCGCGCGGCGATACGCTGTATATGCACGGACGCTACATCAAAAGCATACTCGACATAGACACCATACGCACCACAGTCACGGACACCATTGCCCCACCGGCAGGGTCGCCGGACACGGTACAGCCGCAAATAATCAAGCGCGAAATTGTCTCCACAGATTCGACACATGTCTTCACCGCTTGGCCTCGCGTACGCTTCTATCGCTCAGATATGCAAGGATTGTGCGATTCGATGATATTTGTGCAACGCGACAGCACCCTGCACCTGCATCACCACCCCGTAGTGTGGAGCGACGACCGACAGATCTTCGGCAACCGCATCATTCTATACCTCAACGACAGCACCATAGACCGTGCCCTGCTGCCCGATTTTGCCTTCACCGCCCAGCATATCGAGGACGACTACTACAACCAGCTGACAGGCAAAGTTATGGAAGCATGGTTCAACGGCGGCGAATTGTCACGGCTCGATGTCTCCAACTCCGTAGAAGCCATATTCTACCCCGAAGAAAACGATTCGACCATCAATAAAATGGTCAATTTGCAGACAGCAAACATGCGTGGATGGTTCGAAAAACGCGCCCTCATACGCATGAAAACATGGCCCGAAAGCAACGGCCGCGTCACCCCGCTCTACCTGGCCAAACGTTCAGACCTGCTATTATCTAAATTTCAGTGGTACGGCACCCTGCGGCCGCGCGATTCCCAAGACATTTTCAATGTCACCGAAGAGATGGACGCCCTGATGGAAAATACGCCCATCCCCGACATCCCCATCCCTTCCGCACCCGATATGCGCGACCCGGCACTCCCCGACCCAACCAAAACAGATACTGAGTGAATCGTGCTCACGATCACACTTATCTCCGTATAGTTTATCTCTTCAACACATTAATACACATCCATCTAAACACATCCATTTCAAAATGCGCAAAATACTTATTGTCATATGTTTATCTAGTCTTGCTTTCGCCATCAACTCTTGCACAAACAAATCTGGAGACGTCCTATTCGGAGAAAAAATCTACCTTTATAAAGACTTTAAATATTGGTTACTTCATAAAACATCCGATTGCGAAGCAATTGAGAATGGGATAGAGCCAATAGACACATCTGCTTTGTATTGGGAAACCAACTATTACGATAATGGCGTGCCTGTTAAGTTCTGTTCTAAATGCTTTAGTGATGACGAAATTCGATATTACCAAGGACTGAGAAGAAGCCAACAGCGAAGAATACATCAAGAACCTGTATATACGCCAGCTGCTGCTGTAGATACGACAGCCTGGTGAGGATGAGCTTCTGCATAGCCTTTACGTTATCGTATACACACCTCTTGTTGCCGTAGATACGACAGTAGCCTTTGCCGGATAGCAACGACCGCCGATATCGTAATTGAAGGATGGCAATCTCTAAGTTTCTCAAAAACAAGCTTAGAGCGGCAGTGAAGCGAGCCATGATGTAACGGCCTTTCGGGACTCTTCGCGCGAATTTTGCGTCGTCTTACCACGCACGGAAGGCCATTCAATACCGTTGCTCCGACGCATGCCTGCGCCGGCTTGGCGTCAGTACCGCCCAAACCAATCATATGCGTTGTCCCAAGTATTGCGGCTGTGGGCAAAAAAACGTACCTTTGCGGAAGCATTCCGAGACGACGGTACAATGTACTGCATCGCACTCGGCCAAGCACATGTTTTTGCAAGCCAAGACACAATGAACGAACGCATAGTGATTATAGACAACGTTGACCCGGTGATCTTTTACGGCGTCAACAACCAAAATATGCACCTGCTACGCAACCTCTATCCGAAGTTGCGCATCGCGGCACGCGGCTCCGTCATCAAGGCAATAGGCGAAGAGAGCGAAACGGCCGATTTTGAGGAAAAGGTCAAGGCCCTTGCCGAATTTGCCGAGCGCTACAACCGCCTGACCGAAGAGACTATCATCGACACCGTCAAAGGCGAAGCGCCCAAGGAAATAAGCCACGACGATGCCATCATCTTCGGCATCAACGGCAAACCCATACAGGCACGTACGCCCAACCAAAAACGTCTGGTGGACGCCTTTTGCAACAACGACCTCACCTTTGCCATGGGCCCTGCCGGAACCGGCAAGACATACATTGCCATAGCGCTGGCAGTCCGTGCGCTCAAAAACCGCCAAGTACGCAAAATCATACTCTCTCGTCCCGCCGTCGAAGCCGGCGAAAAGCTGGGCTTCCTGCCCGGCGATATGAAGGATAAAATCGACCCGTATCTACAGCCGCTTTACGATGCACTCGAGGATATGATTCCGACAGCCAAGCTCAAGGAATATATGGAGACCAAGGTCATCCAAATAGCGCCGCTGGCCTTTATGCGCGGCCGCACACTCAACGATGCAGTCATCATCCTGGACGAGGCTCAAAACACCACCACGCACCAGATAAAAATGTTTATGACACGTCTGGGTCTTGACGCCAAGATGATTATCACCGGCGACGTCACCCAGATAGACCTGCCGCGCGCCACCGCCTCCGGACTGGTACAGGCTCTGCACATACTCGACGGTGTCAAAGGCGTGGGACGTGTCGAGTTCGACAAGCACGATATCGTGCGTCACCAGCTGGTACAACGCATTGTAGAAGCTTACGAACGCCACGATGCGCAGGAAAAGGCCGAAGCAATGGCGGCCCGTGAAGCGGCACAAACGGCTGACAACAACGCAGACTCCGACTGACATTTCACCACACACCAAAACAATATTCTATTATGGCTTCGGCAAAAACACTGACACACACCGACTTCAACTTTCCCGGACAGACAGCGGCATACCACGGAAAAGTGCGCGATGTCTACACCATCAACAACGACATCATGGTGATGGTAGCCACCGACCGCATCTCAGCCTTTGACGTCATCCTGCCCAAAGGCATACCCTTCAAAGGACAAGTGCTCAACCAGATAGCGGCTTATATGCTTGACGCCACCGCCGATATTGTGCCCAACTGGAAGATAGCCACCCCCGACCCTATGGTCACCGTGGGCTACAAATGCGAGGGCGTACGCGTTGAGATGATTATCCGAGGCTACCTCGCCGGTAGCGCTTGGCGCGAATACCGCGACGGTGCACGTCAACTGTGCGGCGTTCCCCTGCCCGAAGGGTTGCGCGAAAACGACCGCCTGCCCGACGGACCCATCATCACCCCCACCACCAAAGCCGAGGAAGGACATGACCTCAACATCTCCGCCGAAGAAATTGTCCGCCAAGGACTTGTATCGGCCGAGCACTACGCCGACATGGAACGCTACACCCGGGCTTTGTACGAACGCGGCAGCCAAATAGCCGCCGACCACGGACTGATATTGGTGGATACCAAGTACGAATTCGGCATACGCGACGGCAAGGTGGTACTCATCGACGAGATTCATACACCCGACTCGTCACGATACTTCATCGCCGACGGATACGAAAAACGCCTCGCCGCCGGCGAGCCTCAGCGTCAACTGTCCAAGGAGTTTGTACGCCAATGGCTTATCGACAACGGATTTATGGGCCGTCCGGGCGAAACCGTTCCGCCTATGACCGACGGAATATGCCAAGGCATCTCCGAGAGATATATCGAATTGTACACCCGGCTTACGGGCGAAGATTTTGTCAAAGCACAGGACGAGGACATCGCCGAACGCATACAGCGTAATGTCCTGGACTGTCTCGCCCGAATCTGAAACGACACAACTATGGCCAAGCAACAGCACGCCGACGTCGAAGGCATCACCCCCTACGGGCGCAACACCTGCAAGCACGAGCAAGTGCAGCAGATGTTTGACAATATAGCCGCCTCGTACGACCGCCTCAACGCAATGATGACCTTCGGTATGCACCGCCGATGGCTACGTTGTCTCGTGTCCGAAGCGGCAAGTGCCGCACCGGCGCGTGTGCTCGACATAGCCACCGGCACCGGCGATGTGGCTCTTGCATTGGCACACAAAATGCCGCAGGCGCATATCGACGGCATAGACCTGTCGCAAGGGATGCTCGATGTCGCCTCAGCCAAGATAGGCCGCGAAGCCGCGGACATAGCCGAACGCATAACCCTCAAATGCGGCGATGCTTTGGCCCTGCCCTACGATGACGACACCTTTGACGCCGTTACCGTGGCTTACGGCGTACGCAATTTCGACAATCTGGCACGCGGATATGCCGAGATGTACCGCGTGCTACGTCCCGGCGGCAAACTGCTGGTGCTGGAATTGTCGACACCACCCTCACCGATAGTCCGCTTGCCATACAAACTATACGTGCGCTGCGCCATCCCCACCATGGGTCGTCTGGTCAGCAAAGACAGCCACGCCTATCGCTACCTGCCCGAATCGGTTGCCGCCGTCCCGGCACGCGAACACATGTGCCGGCTGATGGCACAAGCCGGAATGGTCGAGACTCGTTGGCGAGGGTTTTTCCTCGGCGTATGCACACTATACACAGCCATCAAACCACAACACTCCAACCTCAATAAAGCGCAATGAGACTGCACCATATAATTTCCTTGCTGCTATGCGCCGCCACCACCACGGCAGCGTATGCCCAAGCAATGTATCGCAACAGCGCACGAGTACCGGCTTCCGAAGCTCATGCCATAGCATCTAACGATAGCGCCGCTATCGCCCGAACAGATACCACCGCGTTTATGCCGGCAGACACTACTGTGTCCATGCGCGCCTTGCCGCGACAGCTGTTCGGACCGATGACTTTTGTGTCCTACGAATACCTTGACTCGGTTGACATGTGGCACAAGGATATTTCAGGCAATCCGGCCTTCCGTTGGTTTGAGGAGGAGGCCGCCACCTATACACGCTCGCGACGCATCGCGCAGACTTTCATGGTCAAGCATCCGCAGTATGTGCCTTACAACATCGCATTCCTGCCCGAACCGCCGCGCAAGTACACCATGAGCGTCGACCCCAAGGACCACACGATACACATCGATGAGGTTACACCCGAATTGCCGGGACACATGGATGTATACGTCCAAAAACGTCACTGGATACGCACCTTTGCATCATCGCTGCAATTCAGCCAGGCTTACGTTTCGCCCAACTGGTATCAGGGCGGCAACAACAACCTGAATACGCTCATCAACGTCCAATATGACGTCAAACTCAACCCCAAGTATCATCCCAATCTGCTGTTTGAATCGACATTGCGCTACAAATTGGGCCTGAACAGCGCCCCGGACGACGACCTGCGCAACTACAGCATATCCGAAGACCTGCTCCAATTCAACGCCACGCTCGGTATCAAAGCCGCACGCCGATGGTACTACTCGCTGACGGCTCAATTCAAGACTCAGATTTTCAAATCATACGTCACCAATACCTACAACCTGAAAGCGGCCTTCCTCAGCCCGGCGGATCTCACGGCCGGTCTCGGTATGACCTACAATTATACCAATAAGCGCAAGACTTTCAACTTCGATGTATCTATAGCTCCACTGTCTTACAACCTTAAGGTATGCACCGATGGGTCCATAGATCATACCAAGTTCGGATTGGATGCCGACAAAGATACCAAGATGAGTTTCGGTTCGTCCTCGGAATTGAAACTGGCATGGAAAATCTGTTCGAATATCACCTTCACCTCGCGTATATTTGCCTTCACGGACTACGACACATTCTATGCCGACTGGGAAAACACCCTGGGTATGGACATCAACCGTTATCTTTCGACACAGATATACGTCCATGCGCGTTACGACACCAATACCCAGCGCTCGGACGACCACCCGGATTGGCACAAGCTACAAGTCAAAGAAATCCTCTCTTTCGGCCTTGCATACAAATTCAGCAGCATATAACCGTCACATCGCCACTCTGTCGGGTCTGCGTCTTGTGTCTATATTTGCCATACTCATCTGCGTATGGGCACAGCCTCTCGCGGCCTCGGTATTCGACCACGACCCGTTGGCACGCTATGCCGTCGAACAAAGCCGACACCTATGGCACGGTCGCCAATCCCTCGCGCCGATTGAAGGCGTATGGATGACATCAGCCGGCGCGTATATCGCTATACGAGCCAACGGCATCAACTCCTACGAGATGACCGTCATTCATACTCCGGACCTATCCATAGCCCCCGGCACGGTGATGGGCTCGGCTCATATATCGGGCAAGATGGGTATGTACGATGCCTCGATATTTCGCAATTTTACCGCCGACGGCAAAGGTCATCGCCCCCAACGGTTAGCCATCACCGTGGACATCTCGACCGGTATGATGCGCTTCGACCCCTATAAGCAAGGATGGCGCGTCAATCTCCGTCGACTCATACCATACCTGTTCCGCTTCTCGGTTCAGCGCGAAGACACTCGTCCCGACGGATTGGAAGGCGCTATGCGCATCTACCCTACACCGCCGCCAACCCAGCAAAATCCCATAGAGCTATGATTCGAATCCGTTCACGGCTCATAGCCCCGGCCATTATCTGTCTGTTGGCACTGACTTGCGCTCTGCCCGGCACCGCACGGCGTCAACGCACCACACGCCACGGGCTGACCGAGCGTGTCCAATATACATACCAGGCAAGCGACACTATGACCACAAATCCGGACTCGCTCATCACATTCAGCGGATACGACAAGACCCTGCGGTCGCACAAAGAGACGATTTTGGCTTTCAACGGCAGTACGGATACCGTCACAGCACTCACCATTATGATTACTTACATGGACATGCAAGGTCATCAACTGCATGTAAGGCGCGTCACGCTGCGACAACCTCTGCCTCCGGGCGAGCGACGCATGTTCACCTTCGCATCCTGGGACAAGCAAAATTCATATTACTTCCACCGCACCGAACCGGGACGACTACGCTATCAGTCGGTCACACCTTATCGCGTCAAAGTCAAAGCTTTGCGTGCATATATTGCCCGCAAGCGCCGTAATACCACCCCGCCGAGTGCTATCAAAGCGGATAGTGCCACGCCAAAAGATATCACGACAAACTCCGAAAACCAAAGATGAAAACACCGACACAGATACTTGAATCCGCCCTCGCTGCCGGTACAGCCAAAGCCGCGCTGTCGTGGCAGCGCACTCTTGCTTTAGCCATACTTGCAGGCGCGTTTATCGCACTGGGCGGGTTGCTGAGCCTTATCGCCGGTGCCGCAACCGAGACACCGGCAGCCAAACGACTGCTCAGCGGTGCGGTATTCCCCATAGGACTGATACTCATCGTTACGCTCGGGGGCGAATTGTTTACCGGCAACAACGCCGTATTGATACCGCCACTGGCGGCAAAACGCACATCTATGCCGCGCGTTTTGGCCAATTGGGCATTGGTATGGTTGGGCAATTTTGCCGGAGCATTAGCATTTGTAGGGCTCTTTGTCCTCGGAGCCGGAACCTTGGACACCGCTCCTTGGCACGACGCTGCCACCGGATTGGCCGAGGCTAAAGTCTCGATGCCATGGCTCACCGTATTCTGCCGTGCCGTCGGAGCCAATTGGTGCGTATGCTTGGCCGTATGGATGGCTCTCGGAGCCGACACCCTTGGCCAAAAATGTCTGGCGTGCTGGATGCCTGTAGCCGCTTTCGTAGCTTTGGGATGGGAACACTGTATAGCCAATATGTTCTTCATCCCGGCGGGCATGGCCACAGGCGCCGATGTCTCGGTTGTACAGATGCTGTGCGACAACCTCGTACCGGTCACCTTAGGCAACATCGTCGGCGGCGCTTTGCTCGTAGGATGCTCATATACCCTACTGTTCAAGCCCAAACGCTGAGCCGCACGCACGTCCCCAAGCTGCAGTGGCAATACGCAATATCTATTGTCCTTCCGAATCGAATATCCGGAATAGAAATCGTTGTATCGGTCGATAAAACAGCCGACGCCGGAATACTCGTGCTATCACGTACAGCAGGACATACACTCCGGCCACGGACAGATAGGCCCAATGAGAGGCCATTACCGTTTCCAGCAATCGGACCACGCCGATGCCGATAAAAACAGCGACCATCAATATCAAGGTCATCGATACGGCAAAACAAGCCATCGCGCCAAGGATATCGCCGGTCCGCATAATGGCTCGTCGGCGTATCTCGGCACAGTGCTGACGCACCGTCAGACGTACGATTCGCGTTCCGATATTCAGTAAGGATTGTATCATTTCATTAAGTATTAAGGGTATATTAACCATCCATAATTGTATTTGTAGCGCAACCTTCCACCTCCTTCGCACAAAGCCGCGGATGCACGGTCACCGATGGCCTATTGTTACAAAGCCCGTGCCGATACATCCGCGCTACTGTGCCCGGGACTGACAGCATTTAGCCGTCAGCTTCCGATAAGCCTTAGTCTTCGTCGTTGTCGGTGGCTTGGTCGCATTCGCAGCACTCCTGCTCGTCACACTTGCACGGACGGCAATGACGACGCATATACTCGCATATCGCGGCTCGTGTCTTTTTGCCGCAGCGGGGTGCAAACAGTAAACCTAAGGCTGCGCCGGCCAATGCGCCTACAGTGGCGGCAACCATTACATCTGAATTTTTCATTTTGTCGTGTGTTTGGTTAAACAATAAAGGTTTATAACTACGCAATCCGTCTGTATTGCGCCTTGTATATATACAACAACCTAAGGCCGGACTTTTGTTCGCCATACAGCACATAAAAAACCAAATCGACAATTTACCACCCTGTTTCCATTGTCCGGACACACAACCGGAATGACGCCATTTACTTAACGGCATCTCTCATGCAAACAATTATAAACCAGACAGATTGATTACTTGCCGCGACGGTAGCGCGCACGTAGCGAAAAAAACAGCAGGACTATGACTGCAACGGTCGCGGCAATTATCCCGAAATATTGCAATGCAGACATCTGTCCGGCAGCATAACGCGGATACCCGACAAATGCCATCGCGGCAAGGTATACCATCAATAATACGGGGACAACTTTGTATTTGGGCGGACGGGCGGACATCTGAGTATGATATTTTGCCTCGTAAATACTATTCGGCAGCAGTATCCGCCATTGAAGGTACATCATTCGACATCACCTCGGCATCCGACTTTACATCCGCAGCGGCCTCCGTATCGGTATGTCCGGCAGCATCTTCGGAGACCTCCTCTTCGTGCACAATGTACGGCGAAGTGTACGGGTCGAAATGTCCTTCGCGCATATAGCGGTAAAGTTTAAGGCAAGCCCAAGCATCTATGGCGGCATATATCTGCTGCGCCTCGGTGAGCCGTGCAGCCTCCCAATTGGTCAGACGTTGTGCCTTGCTGATGCGCTCGCCGAAGACTATGGCATATATCTTCTGTAGCGATATATCCTCGATATGGAAAGTGCGCGCGTAGTCTTGCAGATCCAAGAATCCGGCCGGATTGATTTCGCCGCGACGACGCAGCGCGTTGTAGTCGTCATGAACGCTAAGTCCCACCTTTATAATCTCCGGATCTTCGAGCAACGGCTTGGCAGCCTCGAATATTCCCGGCATATTGAGGCGAAATAGATAGCAATGCGGCCCGGACGACAATTGGAGCAACGCCACCTTGTTCATATGTCCGCGACGGAACGACGGGCGTGTCTCGGTGTCAAATCCTATATGCGTACACTTGCGCAAGGCGCGCAACGCTATGCGTGCCTTGGCCACCGAATCGATGACAGTGACGGCTTCGATACCACCGGGATACACTACGGCAGTCATCGAGGACACAGTCTCCTTGTTTATCAATATTCTGGGAACTTCTCCGTTCATTTTTACGGGCACAAAATTACGCATTTTTTTGCATAGTGCCAATGCTATAGCGCGAAAAGACACTCCCCACGGCATTATACAGGCTTTATACAGCTTTTTGGCGCGTCACCTCGGGGTTCAAGCGGCATTAAGCGCGACCTCAGGCTCTCTCCCGCCACACGGGCTTATTAGCCGTATCGCAAGGCATTACATAAAAAAAGTCGGCGACCGCTCACCCCTAAGGTGCGGGTCGCCGACTATGCGTATTGTGTCTAAATCAGGCGATATTCTTCGCCTGCGTCAGGCGTTATTACTTGTTGCTACCGTCTTCGATGGTGCAGACGCTGACACGGTTCCAGCTCTCCTCGGAGAACATGTTGCCGATACCTTCGCCCTGAGCATTGATGCGGTTAGCGCTGATTTTGTACTTGTTGATGAGGGCATCTTTCACTGCCTGTGCACGTGCATTGGCAAGACGTACGTTGATTTCCTCGGAGCCGTCGGGCGAAGCATAACCCTTGATGTCAACCTTGGCGTCTTTGTGGTTCTTCAGATAGGAAGCTACCATCTCGACATTGGGCTGCTGGTCGGCAGTGATTGCGGACGAACCTATGCGGAAGAATACGAGACGTACGCTGTTGAGGATGTTGGTTTCTTCTTTTACTTGAACAACTTCGGGTTTGCGGTTCTTGCAAGCTGCCAGTTCGTTAGCAAGACCATTGGCCTTGGCTTCCCAAGCGGCGGCGTTAGCGTTGCAGTCGTTCAGCTGGCCACGGAGGTCGTTGATTTGACCGTTAAGGGCATCGATTTCGGCCTGGTTGAAGGGCTTAACGCAAGTGAAGCCGGGGCCGAAGTGGTATGTCACACCTGCCTGCAGGTTGAATACGGCGCGGTTTGCATCATAGTATGTGTTGCTTTGCGAGCCGTTGCCATCCATGTTCCAAGCGATGCTGGGTTGGAGGGAAATGGTCACCTTCTCCGAAACATTGAAGTTGAAGTTCAAGCCAACCTTGGTTACGAAGTAGTTGTAGTCGGGACGATATACCAGACGTTCTGCTTCTATATAGCTGGTGTTGAAGTTGTGTCCCCAACCGGCACCGGCAAGAGCCTCGATGGTGAAGGGACGTGTTTCGCACTTGTAACCGCCGAAGAAGTTGAAGAGATCAACCTTGCCATAGACACCTACATACGAGTTGTCGAAAGCGGTGCGCGAGTGGATTTCCTGTGTCCAGGAGGAGGTGTTGACGCCGAACTGGCCTTCAACGCCGAGAGCGAAGGCAGGAGTAATCTGCTTGTCGATATGCAGACCTACCAAACCACGCATGTTGGGGAAGAATGAATAGTTCTTCAACGGAGTGGTGACACCGCCGTCAAGACCTATCGACCAATTGTCAAAGAATTTGGGCGACTCAACTGCTTGAGCCTGTGCTGACATCGCACCTAGTGCAATAGCAGCCAAAAGAATAATCTTTTTCATATTGATGGATGATAACATTATGTTGCTATTCGCTGCAAAGGTATGCCTTTTTGTTATTATGGCACGCACTTTTTACTTAATATTTTTTAATTCGTCAGCAAAAACTGCTTACACATTCGATTTTTGACAGTTTAGTGTGGTTAATTTTTACTCACGAACGTTCTAAAATCTAAATGCAATAACCGTGCCAAAAGTTCGGCGCCGGACTTGTTTCGTTACGCAGTCAAGCCTAAATTCCAAGTTCGGCCCAATATTGTCCTAAATAAAATCGAAAAAAAGAAAAAGGAAGTAGTCACTAAGGC
>OIYG01001141.1_pt1 | contig 21225 bp, 15 predicted proteins | sample 1587861 | NCBI WGS metagenome assembly OIYG01 (sample SAMN03283272) | human gut metagenome | biome: human-associated habitat; material: feces | host: Homo sapiens | place: Peru | collected 2012 | reverse complement strand
AAACAATTCGCTGGATTATTTTGCTCGGCAGAGTGGGATGACATAAAAACTTATGGTTCGTTTTGGTAAATATTTTTTGGATTGCTTCGCTTACGCTCGCAATGATGGCTTGAATTTTAGCTCTCGCAGTCGTTCTACTACTAGTGTTTACCTCCCCCAAAAAGGTTTGAGAGTTTTTATTTATAACCATTTTAGCCATTCAATACTCCTTATTTGTGTTTTAGTATAAACTATTTTTTACGTTTTATCAAGACTAAATTTTTCGTTTTTTAATAAAATTTAATTTATCTAAACTCACGTTATATTACCTATTGATTAAATTTATCCGTTGATGTTAAATTATGCTATGGAAAGAAAACACGCAATTATTTTCATAGTTTTAGTAGCTACGTTGTTAATATTTAACAACCTGCTTCATAACATGTACTTGAAACTTGCATCAAGTCCGGTTGGATTACAAACAAACGTAAATACAGACTATATTGACTCTCAAAAACTATTTAACAAGGCTTGGAAAGTAATCAAAAATAACTATTACGATACAGATATGAACGAACAAGATTGGTATCGTTGGAAAGCTCACTATCAAGGTAAAATTAAAACTGACGAAGATGCTTATATTGCAATAAACACAATGCTTGAAAGCCTTAACGATCCGTATTCAAAATTCATGTCTAAAACTGAATTTGCAGAGTTAAACACTTCTATTGATTCAAAAATCACAGGCATTGGGGTTAACATTTTTTCTAATTCAGGTAAAATAACCGTTTTCAACGTTATTGAAGGTACACCAGCCAGTAATGCAGGCATAAAAGCCTTAGACGTAATTTTTGCGGTTAACAAAAAAGAAGTTAGCGGAATGTCAATTTCCGACGTTGCCGGACTCGTTAGAGGTCCTGAAAACAGTGTTGTAGAGGTGACAATACTTAGAGATAACAAAAAAATCGTTAAAAACATTAAAAGAAAAGAAATTAAAATAAAAACAGTAAAAAGCTCTGTAGACAAAAATATTGGCTACATTCAAATCCTAAGCTTTATTGGTTTATCTACAACAAATGAATTTTTAGAAGCCTTAGAAAAAACTGAGAAAACAAAAGGATTAATACTTGATTTGAGAGGAAACCCAGGGGGATTACTTCCAAACGCAGTATTTATCGCAAACTTATTCATACCGCAAGGAAACATCGTAAGTATCGTTGGCAGAAACGGCTACAAACGAAATATGACAGCACAAAATGTTGATTACAACGTTAACAAGCCCATGGTTGTTTTAATTGACAAATCCAGTGCGAGTGCCAGTGAAATCCTTTCAGGAGCATTAAAAGATTATCACAAAGCCAAATTAGTCGGAACTACAACTTATGGTAAAGGTATGGTTCAAGAAGTTCTTACACTACCAAACGAAACCGGTATGAATCTTACAATTGCCAAATATTTAACACCTAACGGTAACGACATTAACAAAAAAGGTATCGCTCCAGACGTTCAAATTGCACTTACAACTCAAGATTTAAGAAAAAATAATGATGCTCAACTTGATGTCGCTAAAAGAATGCTTCAAGATATGATTCAAAAAGAAGAACAAAAATAATGTGAAATGTTTTAGTGAAAAGAGGCGCCGTTTCTTCGAAACGGCGCCTCTTTTTTATTTAGATAATTTAATCAAATCTTCAATAATCTGGCTATATTCAAATTTATCGGCTGTACTTTGACACAAGAAAGAATTAATTGAATTCATACGTCTAATAGCCTCATCACAAGCAGGATCGGAACCTTTTACATAGGCTCCGATATTAATCAAATCTTCATTTTTTCTATATACAGCAAGCCAATTACGAACTTTTGCCGCAGCATCTCTGTGTTCTTTTGTTGTCACATCACCCATTACACGGCTTATTGATTGCAAGACATCAACCGCCGGATAGTGGTTACGGTGTGCTAAGTCACGTGATAACATAATATGACCGTCTAAAATACTTCTCGCTGTATCTGAAATAGGTTCGTTAAAATCATCACCTTCTACCAAAACGGTATAAAGAGCAGTTATAGAACCCTTGTCGTTACATCCTGCACGCTCCATCAATTGTGGCATAATAGCAAATACACTTGGAGTATAACCTTTCATTGCAGGCGGTTCACCGGCACTTAAGCCAACAACACGTTGGGCCATTGCAATACGAGTAACAGAATCAAGCATAAACAAAACATCTCGACCTTGGTCACGAAAATATTCGGCAATTGAAGTGGCAACAAATGCCGCCTTAATTTTTACCAAGTCCGGTTGCTCTGAGGTTGCGGCAACGACAACCGTACGTTTCATACCTTCCGGTCCTAAGTTCTTTTCAATAAATTCCCGAACCTCACGACCACGTTCACCGATTAAAGCAATTACATTAATGTCAGCAGATGTATTTTTTGCCATCATTGACATAGTTGTACTTTTACCAACCCCAGAACCTGCAAAAATACCCATTCTTTGACCTTTGCCGACTGTAATAAAGCCGTCTACAGATCTTATTCCCAAGGACAGCGGACTATCAATTCTTGCACGTTTCAATGGGTTAATTGGTTTTGCAGAGGTTGAAACATAACATTGAGAAGATATCTCACCTAATGAATCAATAGGATTACCTAAACCGTCTAAAACTCTACCTAAAAGCTGATTTCCAACTTTTATCTTCATTGGTTCACCTGTATTTAGTACAAAAGCTCCCGGTTGAACTCCATCCATTGAGCCTAAGGGCATCAAAAGGATTTTATTTTCTTTAAAACCTACAACCTCCGCCCAAATTGGATTGTCAGAATTTTTCTTATAAATATAACATAAATCACCAATACTTGATTCAGGTCCGTCGGTTTCAATAATCAAGCCTGTAATTTCTGTAACTTTGCCGATTTCTTTAATTGTTTTTACACTATCAACAGATTCTAAAAATTTATCTTTATTGAACATTGTTGTCATTGTTCAATCCCTCATTTTTAGGTGTAGAATCGGCAGATTGTTCTTGATTAAACTTCTCCATCATTTCATCTAATGGCGAAGGTGTTAATTCTTCTTCTGAAAAGTTTTTATTCTTAATCAAAATTTCCGGTGAATCTATTTTCACAAAAGAGTCCGTTTCTTCTTCAACTTCATCTTCAATAGTTGAATAATGTTCTGACATCATTTTTTCTGCAATTTGATCTATCTGAGTTTTTAGTCTACAATCTACTCTTGATAGCGGAGTTTCAACAATAGTACCGTCTGCAGAAACATTTGCGTCTTCAATAATTCTGATAGAATTCAATTTTGGAATTTCTTCTTTTAATTCATCAGAAATAGAATAAATTTTTTCTGCCAATTCTGGACTTATTGTTATTGTAATATTTTCTTTATCTTTTAGCTGTTTTATTGCATCAACAGTAATATTTTTTAAAACATTGATATCTTCATCAAGCGATTTTTTGCAAACTTTACGTGCAATTGCTAGAACTAAATCTACAATATCTAATTCAGCAGACTTAATGATATTATGCTTTACATCATATTGTGCTTGAGCAAATAAATCCAAAGCTTTAAATTTTTCCTCTAAAGAGTTTGTTCCTTCGGTAAAACCTTGTTTGTAACCTTCTTCAAAACCTTCTTTTTGAGCTACCTCTCTGATTTTTGCGCTCTCAATTGTCGCTTCATTTTTAGCAGCCTCAATAAGATTTGCACACTCCTGTTTCGCTTGTTCAACAAGTTGATGAGCCTTTGCAACAACTTCCTCTGCCTGTTTTTGCCCAGCTTGAACTAACTGCTGTTTTTGCAATTCGGCAGATTTTATAATTTGTTCGGCCTTTGTTTCCAAATCCTTGTAAGGATTTTCTATTGGTACAACAAAGTTTGAACCCATTTGAATATCTGAAGCTTTAATCCTAGTCAATGAATTCTTCCTCACCTGCATCACGTTCAATTACGATTTCACCTGCAGCTTCAAGAGCCTTGATTGTGGCACAAATTGAAGCTTGTACATCTTGTACTTCTTTTGCACGAACAGGTCCCAAGTATTCCATATCATCACGCAACATCTTTTGTGCACGTTCTGACATATTCTTGAAGATTTTTTCACGAACTTCTTCTTTAGTACCTTTAAGAGATAGCGCCAAATCTTTTGTATTAACTTCACGCAATACACGTTGAATTGTTCTGTCATCAAGAGTAACGATGTCTTCAAATACGAACATCAATTCTCTTACTTCATCGGCAAGAGTTGGATTTTCAATTTCTAACAATTCAAGAACATTTCGTTCTGTTTGTCTATCTGCACGGTTCAAGATATTTGCTAACGTATCAATACCGCCGGCTTGAGAGAAGTCTTGTACCATTACAGATGAGAACTTAGTTTCTACAATCTTTTCAATATCAGCTAGAATTTCCGGATTTGTTGTATCCATATCTGCAATCTTTATTGCAACTTGCGCTTGAACCTCTGGTGTTAAGTTATTCAAAACTCTCGCTGATTGAGCAGGTTGCAAATATGCAAGAATCAACGCTATAAGTTGAGGGTTTTCGTTTTGGAAAGATGTTGCTAATTGAACAGGATCCGCTTCATTAAAGAATTGGAACGGATTTGCATTCATCATTGTTTCCAATCTTGACATAATTCTTTTAGCTTGTTCAGGACCATAAGTCAATTCCAATACTTGTTTAGCGTAGTCTTTACCACCTTTAGCCAAGTATCGGCTTGCTTGGAATAAACTTCTAAATTCATCTAAAATCCCAACAAGTGAATCTACAGGAACTTTATTCAAACTTGCAATTTCCAATGCAATCTGTTCTAATAAATCGTTATCTGTAATATTTTTCAAAACCTCTGCCGCTGTGACAGGTCCCAACAAAATCAACAATGCTGCAACTTTTTGTGTTGAATTCATTGCAATAATATTTTGCTGTGAAAGTATTGTACTTATATTATTTCCTGTTGTTGGGGTTGCCCCTAAGTTATTCATTGCCATATTTTTATTCCTTAATAAATGAAACTAACAATCTTGCAGCTTCAGCCGGATCTGCCATAATTGTATCGTTTATTTCCATTTTCACACGTTCTAATTCAGGATCAATATTTGCCTCAATCTTAGGCATATTGTCAGGAGAAATTAGAGCATCTAAATTATCCTCAATTGGAGGTAAAACCGGTTCATAAGTTGGTTTTTCAGGTTTTTCAAATGTTTGACCGAATCTGCTGATAACACCTCTGATTACAAACAATGCAGCTAAACCTAAAATTAATACAACTAATAAAGGTCCTAAATCTTTAGTTAAGTAATCAACTGTTGATTTTGTTTTTATTTCTTTATCCAATTGAGCTTGTTTTGCTTTTTCTTCTGCTATGGATTCAAATTGTAAGCTTGAAACAGTGATTACATCGCCTCTTTCATAGTTTGCACCAGAAGCAGAAAGAACTAAGTTTTGTAATTCTTCTTTTTCTTTATCTGTCAAAATTTTATTTACGGCAACTGCAATTGTCATACGTTTTACGGTTCCGGGAGCATAAACAACTTGTTTAACCTCTTTTGATACACTGTAATTTACTGAATTCTTCTCTTTTGCGTAATTCAAATTTCTTGCTTGTACATTTGCATTCACCGGAGCTTGATTTGGATTTTCATAAGTTTCAACTTCTGATTGAGAGGTTGTTAAAACACCTTTATAACCATTTTCACCGTCACCAACAGGAACGTATGTTTCTATTGTTGCTCGAGTTGAATTAAAATCGATATCTGCAGAAACCTGAACTGAAACATTACCCTTGCCAACAATTTTTTCTAATACTTGTGTAATTTTTTCAGCAGTTTGCTTTTCAGCATTTGATTTAAAGGACTCCATATCGTTGTTATTTTTACCGGTTTCATCAGACAAGCTTGCACCGTTTTGATCGGTAATAAATACTCTATCAGGAGTCATTCTTGGTACAGAATAAGCAACAAGATTTTTAATGGCTTTTACTTGAGATGATTTTAATCTGTAGCCATTGTCCAAAATAAGCATTACAGAAGCTGTTGGGGCTTCATCTTTATCTTCAAAAATGGAACGTTCCGGATCAGCCAACTGAACTCTACAACTTTTAATACCATTCATTTTTTCAATAGAACGTGTAATTTCACCTTGGAAAATTCTTTGTTTTGTCAGCTTGTTCTTAAATTCAGTTGAGCCCAATTGCATATCATCTAACAATTCAAACCCAGGAGCTTGATTAGAAATCAAATCATTTTCAGCAACAAAGATTCTCAAATCATCTTTGTCCTTGCTGGGAACCATAATGGCTTTTTTGTCTTCTGATACTTTATATGCTTGTCCGCTTTTTTTGAATGATTCTGCAATATTTGCAACATCAGATTCAGGCAAATCATTGTATAAAACAGCCCAATCCGGCTCAAATGATTTTACCAAAAAGTATGTAGCTGCCACTATTGTCACAAGCGATAAAGTTATAAGACCAAACTTTTGAGGAAGCTCCAGTCCGTCCCATAACTTCTTAATATCGCCGAAAAACAGCTTTAAGTGGTCGTTTGAATTATTTTCCATTTATCTATAATTACCTCAAGTTACACGCTATCTTCAATATAATAATCTTTTTTTATATAAATTTCAAAATTGTTAAGTTCCCTTTACGTTTAAAACAAGAGGCGCCGTGTGCAATTCTGCATACGGCGCCTTAATCATTATTTTGAGTTCTAGAAATTCATATTTTTAATATCAGTATACGCTGAAATCATTTTGTTTCTTATTTGCATAGCCATTTGCAAACTTAATGTTGCTTTTTCAGAAGCAATCATCATATCGTGAACACTAACATCTTCGCCTCTTGCAAAAGCTTCTTGCATAGCATCAGATTCTAATTTTTTTTCGTTAACATTATTCAAACCATTGCCGAAGGCTTTTTCTATCGAACCCATTAAACTATCAACAGGTGACATATTATTAAATTTTCTTGCATATGCAACTTCTTCAGCCTTCATTGATTGTTGAAGAAGATTGTCAAAATTGTTTGCAATATCTTGATTTACATTAAACGATGCATTACCTTTTAAAGTGTTGTTATAACTTTGTATAGGATTAAAATTTAATGCTGAATTTATACTTTGCATATATGGTAAGTTGCTATTGATTTCCATTTTCCACACCCCTTAGTTATGATTTTTCTTAGATATTCATTGCAGATTGAATCATTGATTTTACGTTTTCGGCAACAACAGAGTTTGCTTCATAAGCTTTTGAAGCCGAAACCATATCAACCATTTCTTCAACTACGTTTATGTTTGGTAACTCAACATAACCCTCAGCATCTGCATCTGGATGATTTGGATCATAAATTGTTTTTGTAGGATTTGCTGATTCATGGATTGACTCAACTCTTACACCGTTTGAAATCAACCCTTCATTCATTGCAAAACCTGTGTTTATTGTAAGTCCGCCAGTTCTTGGATTAAATTGTGCATTTGTAGAATTTGCCGCAAAATTTCTTGCGCCACGAGATAATTCATCCTCGTAAATAGCTTTAAAGCTTACACTTTTCTTTACGTAAACACCCTTGCTACCGTCAGGGTTACGAGTTGTATTAACGTTTGCAATATTACTTGCTACGGTATCCATTTTTATTCTTTGTGCAGTCATACCTGATGCTGCAATATCAAATGTATTTAGGCTCATTTTTCCACCCTTTGTCTAAATAATTATTGTTTCACTTCACACTTTGCGTATTATTGACCGCCGCCACGAATTACTTCTGATATATTTGAGAAATATTTTCTTTCTAAGTTTGATAACATTAGATATTTTGTACCGTTCTTAGTTAAATCCATCATTTCTTTTTCAAGTTCTACGTTATTCCCGTCTAAAGTACCTTCCGAATAAATGTCATCCATTACTTGCGGATCATATTGACCATATGAATTTGAAATTAAGTATTGTTTTTCTTGTGGACTCAACTGTCTTCTATACATTTGACCTTCTTGTATTTGAAGAAAATCATTATATGTTTTTGGAGCCGGTTTAATACTATTTTGCACTTTTATGTAATCTTTTAAATCCTCTTTTTCGATGATTTCTGATAACTGAGATTCAAAAGCGACTTCTTTTCGTTGGTACCCAGGTGTTTCTACGTTAGCAATATTCGCACCAATTGCCCTTTGCCTTTCCAAAAGACCATTCATTGCTAAATGAGAGATGTCGGAAGTTCTGCTTGATAATATATCCATTTCCCCTCCTATACCATACTTACCAAGATTTCAAAATCTGTTGATTTTTCATCTGATTTCAAAAGTTCTAATCTTGCAAATTGTTCTTCTAGGGTTTGTTGACAAACATAAAGACCAATTCCGTTACCTTCTGTTTTTGTTGTAAAACCATCTTTAAAGATTTCTTTTTGTTTTTCTTCAGGAATCATTGCCCCATCATTTGAAATTATGATTGATACAAAATCATCTTTTATTGAAGTTGTTACACAAATTTCACCTTTGTTTTCAATAGCTTCAATAGCATTTTTAATTATATTTACCATTGCTGCTAAGAATTTTGATTCATCTGCAAAAATTGAACTGTCATTATCTTCAAATTTTGTTTCGAATTTAATTTCTTTGCCATTTGCATAAACTTTTGATAAAAGGATAGCTTTTTCTACCATTTCTTTTACGTTATAAACTTGCAAATCTTTATTATCTAATGACTTCAAATCCATCAATGCACTATTTGCGATTTTTATTGCTGTTTTTATACAAGTTAGAGCATTTGTACAATCTACATTGTCATTTCTTTCACAATGTTTTTCTATAATATTTGCGTACAAATCACAAATTGAAAGTTGATTTCTGATTTCATGAACTACATATCTTGATTTAGAATTTATAAATTCTAATCTTTTTGCCAAATCATCGCTCTTTGACAAAGCATCCTTTTCCATATCAACAAGCATTGCTTCTTGTGTTGTTTCGTTCATTAAATCAACAATTTTTCTGATTGAAGAGTTCATCAACGCATTGTCACGTCTATCCGGTTTGTATTGCTCCTTATATTCTGAAATATCTTGAGAACAATTGTCTTCAATAATTTCAAAAGAATCTCTTAATGTTACAGAGTTGTGTAACAAGTAATAACCCGCAAAATGTTCAACATCTTCTGTATCATAGTCATAAATAAAACTTGCACCATATCTACCAGTTAAGACATATAAGAATTGCGTATTTTCCCAAATTTCATTTTTTAATAAAGCTGAACCTTTTGACAAATTAATAACATCAACACTCGTATATTCAAGACGTTTTAATAACCCGTCAAATTCTTTTTCGTTTTCAAAACGATACATAACCAAACCTTTTTCTTGAACATTTTCGAATAAAGGTTCAAGAAGAGAACGAATTATTCCCTTAATTGACTTTTCGCTACAAGGTTTGTTTTCTTGTATATATATTAAATCTTTTAATCTGTTTTTACCTTGAATATATTTTACCATTTTTCACACACATGATTTTTTAAAGTAATAGAAGTCGTGTCTTACAGAATTCTGCACAACACGACTTCTCTTATCAATTTTGAAAGGAGTTATCTTGTTATACAGCTGTCGCTAAAGATGATGCATTAGACATTCTAGCTTGGCTTTTGCTTTTGAACCCGTGGTTAATTGCATAAAGAACAGCTTGTGTTCTGTCGTTTACTTGCAATTTTTGAAAGATGTTGTTAACGTGAGTTTTTACTGTTGTTTCAGAAATAAATAATTGTTGAGCAACACCTTTATATGTAATACCTTGAGTTAACAAATCTAGAACTTCTTCTTCTCTTTGAGTCAAATCTGACAAGTAGTTTGATTCTTGAGCTTGTTGTTGAGCGATTGCTTCTTCTTTGAAAGATTTTTGGAAGTAATCGAAGAATCTTGCTGTCAAAATTGCTGGCATATAAACTCTGCCGTTTGCAACTTCTTCAATAGCATCAATTAATTTGCTTGAAGCCATTGTTTTTAAGACATAACCTTTAGCACCTAATTTCATAGCTCTAAAGATTAAATCAGCATCATCATAAGCACTTAATGCTAAAACCTTTGTACCTAAACCTAAAGCTTCGATTTCTTGGATTGCTTGCAAGCCATCTTTTTCAGGCATATTCATATCCATTAAAACTACATCAGGTTTATGTTTTTTTACTAAACTAATACCAACATTTGCACTTGTAGATGCAGCAATAATATTGAAAGAACTTTCCATACTTAAAAGTTCTTTAATACCAGTTAAGTGGTCACGATTGTCATCGATTAACATAACTCTTGCCTGTTTGTTGAATTGTCTCATTTGTTCCCCCAAATTCTTTTTATATGTCCCTAATTCATTTTTTCGTTTTCTACACTGTTTATACTACATCTTTTTTATGGGGCTAACATCAACAAAAGGATTTAAAAAACGGGGGGCAATGGTCTATAAATTGACCTAGACCAAAAGATCAACAAAAGGAGCAGTACCAAGCATAGCAAGGGTTTCAAGAAATACACCATTAAAATGAGTAGGATTTTTTACTCCTACACAAAATGTAAACCGTTTAGAGGGTTAATACATAAAGTTATTATATGAATAACCGAACAAAAATATTAAAACTTCATCATTTGATAAATATTCTATAGCATCACGATGTTCTTTGTTTTTAAGAACCTTAAACTTCACAGACGTTCCAGAATTTTCTTTCAAGGCTTTAACCATTGCTTTAGCCCTTAAAACCGGCATTCTATCATCATCTTGCGCATGAATAATTAAAAATTTACCCCTGATATTCTTAGTGTCAACAACATTTCCGGCTGCGCTTGAAATTACAGCCTTTGAAAACAACTCAGGATTTCTATCCATAACATGATAGCAAGCTTCTCCTCCCTCTTCTATTGCAATGGCATAAACGTTTTTCTTTGGAATTTCATACTCTTCAATTTTTTCTCTTACTAATTCGGCAAGCATAGTTGCTGGAATAAAACCATCTTCATATTGATACCAACCATCTTTGACTTGAGGGAACAAGAACAGAACCTTTTTATTATTTATTTTTGCATGTTTCATAATATTGTAAATCACAGGAGAAGCCAATTGTCTTACATTATCTTCACCATAAGTTGATTTACCTTGCATAAAAACAATCATAACAGGCTCTTCATTTTTTCGGTTGTTAAAAAATCGTTCGCAATAATCTAAACCTCCGCCACGTTGAGCAGAAAAATAATCTTGAGTTACACCAAGACGTTTAACTAATTTGCCGTACGGATTCTCTTGCTCTGCAGAAAAAACCGGAAAACAAGAACAATAAAATATAACTAATGAATATATAATGAACTGTTTCATAATTTTATTATACAAAAAATAAATAAAGTTAAAAATTTTTTCATGCGACTCCCTTTTCTCTTTCGTGTAAAATAAATCAACTCTTACAAAAAGTATAACGATTTAATTTTGAGAATGTCCTTTTTTAGTTTTTTACGTAAAAAAATGTGAAAATATTAATGTAATAAAATTAAATTTAAGTTGTTAATTTACACAAGAATGCAAATAATAAATTCTAAATGCAATGCAACATAATATAAAATATGTTATGTTGATACGTTTTTGTGTTATCATAAATTCAAAGAAATTAGAAAATTTCATAAGACGTAAATAGAGCTTGTGAAAAAATAGCTAAAATTTAAAAATCTGATTCATAAGGAGTTCAGTTTGTAATGAAAAAAATATCAGTGGTAATCCCGACATTGCAAAGAGATGTAGAAACATTAAACAATTTAGTTTCAACACTTGTTAATGATGCAATGGTAGATGAGATATTAATTATAGATAATTCATTGCAAAACTATTCTTTTAATAATGAAAAAGTAAGAGTAATCGTTCCACAAGAGAACTTGTTTGTAAACCCAAGTTGGAATTTGGGTGTAAGAGAAGCAAGAAATGAATATGTATGTCTTGCAAATGATGATATAAGAATTCCTAATAATTTTTGTACAAAAGTATTGGAGAATTTTTCAGACGACTTTGGTGTAGTGGGAATGGATAATGCGTATGTTACAAACACAAGAAACGAAGATAATAAAGTCGTAATAGATATAAATAAAGTAGAGCTGAATGATTCAAGAGAAGTAAACTTTAAACCGGTAAAATATAGAACCCATAACTTTGGAATAATGATGTTCTTTAAGAAAGAGAATTATGTAGAGATACCTGAAGACTTAAAAATCTTTTATGGAGATGATTGGATAATATACCACGCAAATAAAAAAGGAAAACAAAGCCAAGTTTGTACCGGTCAAGAGATTTACCATTTGGGTTCATTGTCTTCTTGTAAATTTGTAAATGTTGTAAAAAAAGAAGATAAAATTTATTGGAATTATGTATTACCAAAGTATAAAAGAATATTTAATCACGTAGAAACTTGTACTCATAATATATTTTACATTTTTGGAATAAAAATATCTATCAAATCGAATTATAAAAATAAACTTTTTGCTAATACGATTAATTATAAAAACATTCCAATATATATTATAAGCTTTAATAGATTAACAATGTTAAAACAATTAGTTAACTGTTTGGAAGAAAAAGGATATACAAATGTTCAAATTATTGATAATCAATCAACTTATCCACCATTGTTAGAATATTACAATAGTATTAGTAATAAAGTTCATTATCTAGATAAAAATTATGGACACATGGCGTTTTGGAATTGTGGACAATTCGAAGATGTAATTAAAAATGAATATTACGTAGTAACAGATTCAGACATTTTACCGGTAGAAGATTGTCCTGATGATTTTATAGAATTGTTTTATGAAATTTTAAACAAGAATCCTCATTTTACAAAGGTTGGCTTTAGTTTAAAAATAGACGATATTCCTGACACAAACAAGCAGAAAAAATTTATTGTTAGATGGGAATCAGAATTTTATAAGCTTAAATATAAGTATAAATTTAAAAACAAAGATTTCAACATCTATGATGCTGATATTGATACCACTTTTGCTTTATATAAACCAAATATAAACACTAAGAAGTTTGGAGTTGCAATAAGAACAGGTTATCCTTACCAAAGTATTCATCAACCTTGGTATAGAGATAGTTCAATAGTGACAGAAGAAGAACTTTACTATCAAAAACACGCAAAACAAAATATTTCTAATTATTCTGTAAATATAACAAATAAAGAATTAGAAAACAGAACAAAACAAAAATTAAATTTACTGGAAAATATATTTTCAATAACCAATATTGGTGCTTACAAACAAATTCACATTTTAGGTATTAATGTGAAATTTAAAAGAAGAAAAGTTAATATACACGGAAAGAATGTAAATAAAAAATTATTAAAATTAAATCATCCAAATGTGGGTATATGGGGAGCATATTCTTACTGCGCAGGAATTCCTGTCATTGCTAGTTCTTTAACATCAATAGGAAAATTTGTTTCAATAGGTGAGAATGTAAGAATTGGACACGGTGAACACCCATTGAAATATTTATCTACAAGTCCTTATTTTTATTATAATGAATTAGGCTTTAAAACTAATGAAACAAATACTCATAGTGAATTTTGGAATTATGCACCCGTGAATATTGGAAATGACGTTTGGATTGGTGATAACGTTTGTATAAAAAACGGAATCACTATTGGAGATGGTGCTGTTGTTGCAATGGGAGCTGTAGTAACTAAAAATGTTCCACCATATGCAATCGTGGGTGGAGTTCCTGCAAGGATTATAAAATATCGTTTTAGTGAAGATGTAATTAAGCAACTGATTGATTTAAAGTGGTGGAATTTGCCTCCAAATTTAATAAAAACAATTCCTTACGATGCAGAAATTGAAGAAATAATTACCTATTTGAACCAAATAAAAGGGAGTGTTAATTAATTGTCAATGTAGATTTAAACACCATTGATAAATATGAATATGAAAAAGAAAGAGAGATTATCATGTGTAAAAAAAAACAGATTTTCAACAACTTATTGAAACCTACAGAGATGGTCAAAAAATAGAAACAATACTAGCGAATTTATCCAATATTCATGTTGAAAACAAAAACAATTTAATATTAAACGATATCATTAATATTGCTGACAGATTAAAATGGGCTATCTATGTCAATAATGACCAAAAAAGTCAAACTTTAGAGGAATACTTAAAAAGCACTAACTCTAATACAAACACTGAATTATCAGTATTCGCTAGTAATCTAGAAAATAATGAGGTTATTATATTTGAATGCGAGGAAACTAGCCACGATTATAATTATGGCTATATCAATAAATTCAGTTATTAATCATCATTAGATTACAAAAGTCACGGTGAATATTTCACCGTGACTTTTGTTTTGTAGTTATCTTTTATTGAAGGAGTTTTATTATTTTGCTAATTGAGCTTGGTAGAATGAGTTTGAAGCGATTGCTTGAGCGATTCTGTTGTTATCTGCTTCATAGTTATCAGCCAATTTCATTTCTCTTTGAACTAATTTGTCATTTGTGTCAGTTACGTTTGCTCTAACTTTTAACCAAGTTTGTGCCTCTACTGTTGTTGCTTGTATTTCTTCAGCCATTGTTGCTTGAGGTAATACGTGAACACTTTCGTGAGCAATTAAGCAAGCGATTGCTTCTTTTGGTGAATTTTGGAATTTAGAATTGATTAAGATAAAGTTTTCACCGTTTTCATCAGTTGAAGCTACAGCATAGTGGTTAGCATAAGAGTAATCAATCATTGTTAAATCATAGAACATGATTTTTACTTGGTTTTTGTCTAATCTTGTGAATACATCGTTAGAACCGATATTTTCTAAAACTGTTAAAGCAGCTTGAACTTTGTAATCGTCAGAGTATTTAGAAACATTAGCAGCTTGAGCTTGGTTAACTCCTAAAAACATTATGAACATTAATACTACTAATACTTTTCTCATTGACGATACCCCGTTTATCCTAATCTTATGTTTTTATATACGGCAGGATTTTTGACAAACTTTAGGATATTTAGTCTTTTGTAACAAAAGTGTTACAAACAATAAAAAAGTTTAGAGAATTAAGTCTCTAAACTTAGATGAATAATATTGTTTTTTATTGAGTTTACAGTCTTTCTCTCGGTTTTAATAATATCTTATCTATATCTGTATTAATTGCAAAATACATTCTTGCATTTTCTTCATTATAATATTTCTTACCTAATGGAATACCTACACCAACTTGGACATAAATAGCATCAGTAAGGTTTATGTATGTACCGACTCCGACACTGTGTAAGAAGTTTTGAGGATAACCATATAAGTTATTATGTTCTTTTACATAACCCCAATCATAAAATACTGCCAATTTAATGTTATTTGACCAATGTTTAACTTTGTTTGGCAAAATCTTTTCCAAGCCCGGAATTGGAGTTCTTAATTCAAAAGAACCGGCAACACCATAATCACCTAACAATTCACTTGGTTGATAACCTCTGATTGAATATACGCCACCCAAGTACATTTGTTCTGCTGAATATAATGATTGTGGTGAATATTGTCCATTAATTCTAACAATACTGATGCATTTTTTGGGTAATCTTTGAACTCTTGCTAAACTTGCAACAACTTTGTAGAAAGTACTTTGTTGTCCGTGATAAATATTTTCACTGGCACCTAAACCATTAGTACCAATATCAACGCCAAAGTTTGCAATAGTTCTACCTTTCGAGTCATCAAACATACCGTTCACACCGGTTCTTAAAACTCTTAACTTATAATCGGATAAATTTTCTCTAAAAAGTTCACTTTTTGAAGTTGAATTGATTGCATCAAACGAAACATATGCTGCAATATCTTGGGTAGCAGTACTCTTAATCGGTTGAGTAATTCTCAAAGAATAACTTGTTGCATCCCCTGTAATACCTAAACTTCTATAAGGTCCCCCCAAACTTACATGTGAATAAGAATAATCAAATGATAATCTTGTACCATATTTACTAATAGGTATCGAGTAACCTGCTAAAGCTCCTGTTGAATCTTGAGATAAAATAGAACCACCATATATTTTATCACCAAAACCTAAAAAGTTTTCAAACCCTAATACGCTTGTAAACCTCTGACGACCTGTGTAATTACGGCCGTAATCGTCCCAAGCTAAGTTTAAAGTTAATGGTAATCTGTCTTGAACATGCAATTTTATTTCTGTGTCGTGAGCATCATTTTTAGATACTGAGGCTGCAACTCTCATATGGGGTTTGTTATTCATATTTTTCATTGCGCCTTGCAAATCTCTGGCATTAAAAACCTTATCTTTTGCAAGTCCATAAGTCGCAACGTTATTGAAGTACCAAACTCGTTCCCATTTGTTACCTTCAACCTCTTTTGAAACAATTTTACTTTCTTTAATTATAATTAATACTTTTCCATCCTCAATTTCTTGAGCAGGCAAATATGCAAAAGAAGTTATGTAACCCTTGCTTTGGTAGTAACGACTAACTTTTAAAGTTAATTCCATAATATCTTCAAGATAGACCTCTTTACCAATCAAGCCTTCTGCTAATTTTTCTAACTTTTTAGATGATATCTTTGTATTACCTTGAAATGTAACTTTTTTTAACACAAATTCAGGATTGTAAGTTAGATTTGCCTCTAATTTGGCTCTATCTTCTTTTTCCTGTTCTTCTTGCTGTTTTTTTCTATCCAAAGCATCCTTCATTCGAGTTCCGTCTTCAACCGGTTGAATAACTTTTTCTTCAATGAAAGAGTCTCTTAGCTGTATTTGATTGTCCTTGTTGATTATCGCAGGATCTGTGGGGCTAATAATATTGGCACAGAATGCTGGACTTGTAAGCACTATAGCCAAGAAAGTGGCAACGACACAAAATTTAATATTCATATTCTTAACTCCATTGTCTTGCAACAGTTTAGCATAGACAAGCTTTTTAGTACGTTTAATTTAATTTTTGTAACAAAAATCTGCATAGGTAGCAATATATACCCTATTGAACTTTTTTATCAAATGTGTTAATATAATTTTCAAGTTGGATTTGAGAAAAAATCTTAGGTAGAAGGAAGGAATAAAAAATTATCATGAAAACTGTTTTTAATGCAAAGAAAGTTTTGGCACTGCTTATTCTTGCATTAGCAACTGCTGATGTAGCTTTACCCGTAGCAGCAATGGAAGTAACGCACGGGGAAGTTTTAGAAAAAGTTAACGGTAAGTATGGTGCAACATTGGATAGTGTAACCGGCGCTAGAGTTGATACAGATTTAACAAATGCTACAATTACTAACACAGAAACTAACAGTGTTTTAAACTGGAGTTCATTAAATACAGAACGAAGACAAAGTTTGACTTATATAATGTCAGATGGTCAAACATCGTTAAATAATGTTACTGGCGTTGGTTTATCTCAATTTGCAGGTACATTAAAAGCGGAACACGGTAGACTTATTATTTCTAACCCAAACGGCATTATATTTGAAAACGGTTCATATACAAATGCAAATGCTTTAACGTTAACAACTCACCAAGCTGTAATTGAAAATGACAAATTACACTTAATTGATAACGGAAGTAATGCATCTATTATTTTGGAAGGTAATACTTGGGCAACAAGCCGTCCTGTATTCCAAATTGCAAAAGACTTAAATATTGTATCAAACAACATTGACGTGAAAAGTACTGATATTATTGCCAAAGATATTAGACTTGTAACAGCTGACGGTGTTACATTCTACGCTGTAAACAATACTAAGGCATCTTCTAATTTTGATGCAGTTATTAATAAAAATAACTTAATTGATAATGGTAACATCAATGTAAAAGATTCTATTATTGCAGTTAGAAATAAAGAAACAGGTAAGATTTCTATCGTTTCTAGAGGCGATATTACAGTAAAAAATACCGAATTAGGTGGTAAAACAACAATTACTGCAATGGATAGAAACGTAATTAAAAATAGCAAGACAGAAGTAATTGCTTCAAATTCAACATCAGAAGAAATTTTTAATTATGATGACATTTCAAACTGGGCAAACTTCTGGGATAGAGTAAAATGCTTCTTTACAGGTGGCGTTCCTCACAGAGTAGCTAATGGAGAAGTTTTTGCTAAAACTGAAACAACTACAACTACAACAAAAAATAATTACGATATGTTAGCTGGTAGAGGTAATGTAACATTATCAAATGTTAAAGCTTATGAAAATGTTGATGTAAAAGGTTCTAACATCAACACTTCAAATTCAACATTCAATAACGCTTTAAATTTAACTTCAGAAGCTTCAATATTAACTTCTTATGTAAGAGAAGACGTTAAAACAGATGTTGTTACAAGAGAAGCTGATAAGTTTATCGTTGATGAAAGAAGTTGGGCTGGTGTTCCAACAAAAGGTCACTTCAACGTAGATGAAGTAACTCCAACAACATCAACTTCAACAGTAATTGGTGAAGCTGTCGCATCAGCTGCAACTACAAAGAATGGTTCAATCACATTAGACAATGTTACTTCTTCAAACACTGTTAAAGCTACAGGTGACACAGTTGCAATGTACAATTCAACAGTTGATAACATTGATTTCAATGGTACTAATGTAAAAGTTCAAAATGTAATTGCAACTGGCAATAAAGTTTCTGAAATCAAAGCTACAAACAAAGCTGACGTAAAAAACAGCCAATTTAAAACAATCAGAGCGGCAGCTGCAGATATCACATTTACAGATACAGATTTGAATGACGGTAATTTACAAGCATCAAACAATGTTAAATTTAACAGAACAGATTCTCGTAAATCATTCTCAATCAAAAATTCTACAGTTTCAGCAAAAGATATTGAAGCAAATAACATGAACATTTCAGATTCATTAATGGTTGCTGACAGTAATATTTCTGCTAATAAATCTAAAGTTTCAAATACTGAAATGAATGCAGGTAGAAATATATACGCAGGTAATTCAAACGTAAACAACTCAAACTTGGTTGCTTCAAACGATATTATCATCTCTGGTTCAAAAGTTGCAAATTCAACAGTAACTGCAGATAAAGACTTGAAATTGCAAGATTCAACTTTAAACAAAACTAAAGTTACTGGTAGAAAAGGTTTCTTAAAAGGTGCAACTTTAGAAAACGATTCTGACGTAACAGTTGATTATGTAACTAACAATTCTTACGCAGAAAATGAAACAGTTAAAAACTTAGTAATTAGAAATTCAAAATTAAAATCAAATAAAAGTAATATTAATCTAAAAGATACAACAATAGAAAAAGGAACTTTGATAACAGCTGACAACAAGGATGTAAATATTGACACTGGTTCAGACGTCGAACTTGTCGGAAGTAAAATTGGAGGCGACCTGAACGTGACAAGAGCAAGCAATCTGGTCATTGCAAACTCTCAAGAGTCAGGTAATCAATACATTCCAAATCTGACAGATAAATCATCCGTAACAGATTATGACAGAACAAAATTTGATAACAATTACTTTGTAAACATAATCAATAATTACGGAAGGGACTACGGAAATAAAACAAATCTTTCAGTTATAAAGGGAAACGTAAACATAGGAAAGGCAAAAAGTTCTTTAATTATTAACACAATTATAGGTAAGGATTTAACAACAGATTACATATATGGGGAATCAAATTTAATTACATCATTAGTTGTAGGTAATTATAATCAAAAAATCATTGCAACAGCAGATTCTAGTGTATATGAATCATTCATCAATGGTAACTACGAAAGAAGATTTGACGGTAAACCGGTTATCCTTCCTGAACAACAAAATTCAAATACAACAGCACAAAACAGTGACGAAAAAAACAGATTAACATACAACGATGAAGCAAATAAAAGAAAATTTGGAAATGACATTAACACATCATTCAAAAGAAGATTTTCACCAAGAGGTTTCGCAGCACAAGAAGACGAAATCAATGAATTGAAAAACTCAACAAAATCAAGTATCGTAAAAACAGAAAATAAAAAAGTTAAATTTACAAAAAGTTTCTATGCATACTAATAATAAATAAAAACAAATATAAAAATGTGGCAACTTCTTTAAATAGAAGTTGCCACATTTTTATTAACTTGCCAATTTTAAACCTACAGTTCCTATAACAATAAATAAAATCAATTAAAATTTTTCATGCCACAGGAATTTTGAAAAAATTTTTCCCTAATTTTTCGGCACTCTTTCGGAGCAAAATTTAAAAATGGACTGTCCGAAATAATCACACCATCTGTAATAATCAAACCACTCATTAAATTATAGCACCAAATGTCCTCTTTTATGCATAAAAAAAAAGAAGCCATTTAAGACTTCTTTTTTTTAATGGTGGAGGATAGGAGATTCGAACTCCTGACATCCTGCGTGCAAAACAGGCACTCTACCAACTGAGTTAATCCCCCTCGGTTGTGTTTTTATACTAATATAACCATAAAAAAAAATCAATACCTTTTTTATAAAAAATTTTTTCTATCTTTACATTTGATACATCTTTTGATTTATTTTTCTCAATATAATCTGATATGTCTTTTATTGTATAGTTTGATAATATATCTTTTATGTTTATTTGCACATTATATTCTGAGACTATTTTAGTTGATAAAGTTATTGCTGTAAGCGAATCCCCACCAAGTTGAAGTAATGTATCATTTATGCTAACTTTGTCTATTTGCAACATCTTTTTAATTCTTCTTGCTAATTTTCTGTCTATTTCATTTCTAGGTTTTACAAACTCATTTTCACTTTCTTCCAAGTTAGGTTCTGGTAATTCTAGTCTATCAATTTTTCCATTTGGTGTATGTGGTATTTTATCAAGTTTCACAAAATATTGTGGTATCATATATTCTGGTAATTTTGAATGTAATATTGTTTGTAAAACAGATTTATTTACAGACCCGTTTTCCACATAATATGCACATAATGTGTCTTTACCATTTACAACTTTTTTTACAACAACACAATCCGCTATATTATAAATTGATTGCATTTGACTTTCTATTTCCGCAAGTTCAATTCTTAATCCTCTTATTTTTACTTGATTATCAATTCTTCCACAACAAGTTATTTCTCCATTTTCATTAAATGCACCTAAATCTCCTACTTTGTACATTATTTTTGAACTATCAAAAATATCCTGAATGAAGTTTGCTTTTGTCTGTTCTTCTTTATTCATGTATCCTTTTCCTACGCCGTCTCCCGATATATATATTTCCCCAATTGTTCCTTGTGGCACTATTTTTTTATTTTTGTTTACTATGTATATTT
>OIYG01001140.1_pt1 | contig 21242 bp, 17 predicted proteins | sample 1587861 | NCBI WGS metagenome assembly OIYG01 (sample SAMN03283272) | human gut metagenome | biome: human-associated habitat; material: feces | host: Homo sapiens | place: Peru | collected 2012 | reverse complement strand
TGGATGTCTTATCGAGCATTTTGGCAACGCAGATGCCGTGCCGCAGCCGCCGGAGTGGTGCTTAAGCCGTAAGGCGGGAATTGTGCGGTGTTGCCTTATGTTTTCTGAGCGGCGCTGCGCGCCGCGGTCCACCAAAATTATTCATTATTCTTTATTCACTATTCTTTCAATCAAAAAGCAGGGCTTCGGCCCTGCTTTTTTGCTTTTTTTGATGGTGCCCTATTGCGATACAGACCGTTTTATAGTATAGTAAAATATGAATAACCATGGAATGTGAGGAACCTGTCTATGGATCAGTTGCAGCAGGCCCGTGCGCAGATTGACGAGATCGACGCAAAGATGGCCGCATTGTTTGAACAGCGTATGCAGGCAGTGGGCCAGGTGGCACAGTACAAGGCGCGCACCGGCAAACAGGTGTTTGACCCGGCCCGTGAAGCCCTTGTGCTGGAAAAGAATACCGCCCGCGTGCAGAACCCGGAACTTCAGCCCTATTACCGCGAGTTCTTGAAGGAAGCGCTGGCGGTTTCCCGCGCGTACCAGCATGTTCTGATCGGGCAGGATGTCGCCGCGTATCAGGGGGTGGAGGGCGCATGGTCCCACATTGCGCTGCGCCAGCTGTTCCCCTTTGCCAAGGCGCGGGCCTACTCCACCTGGAACGAGGTGGTGGAGGCGGTGGAGCTGGGCGATGCTTACTGCGGCGTTCTGCCGTTTGAAAATTCCAACGCGGGCGATGTTTCCGCTGTGCTGGACCTGCTGTATGCCCACCCCGGCCTGAAAGTAGCCCGCATGTGCGACCTGCCCATCCGGCAGGACCTGCTGGCGCTGCCGGGCGCGCAGCTGAGCGAGATCAAAACGGTCATCAGCCACCAGCAGGCGCTGGCGCAGAGTGGGCCGTTCTTAAAGCTGCACCACTTTGCCACCAAAGCCTGGGGCAACACGGCAGACGCCGCCCGCCATGTGGCGGAACAGGGGGATAAGACCCTGGCGGCCATCGCTTCTGCCGAGACAGCCAAGCTGTACGGGCTGCAGATTTTGGCCGAGGGCGTGAACGAGGACGGCGACAACACCACCCGCTTTATCGTGATTGAAAAAGAGGGTGCCCAGCGGCAGCCGATCGCCGCCGCACCGGGGCAGCGGCTTTCGATGCTGTTTACGGTGGACCACAAGCCGGGGCGGCTGGCGCGGGTGATCCAGATCATCGGCGAGCGCGGCTTTAACATGGAAACCATCAAAAGCCGTCCGCTGCCCCATGTTCAGTTTGAATATTATTTTTATGTTCAGCTTGTCTGCCCGGCAAACGCCGCGGCGGACGATTGCGCCAAGCTGGTGCATGAGCTGGAAAACGTGTGCCGCACGGTGCGGATACTGGGTGTATTTGACCTGTAAATGACGGAAAACTACGGGAGGAATTGCTATGAAATTGACCATGCAGCTTGGCAGCCGCAGCTATGATATCATCCTGAAAAGCGGGTGCCTGGCCAACCTGTACCAGTTTGCCAATGTTGCCAACCGCAAGGTGTTTATCCTGACGGATTCCGGCGTACCGGAGCAGTATGCCCAGACCGTGCTGGCCCAGTGCCCCAATGGAATGGTGTACACTGTGCCCCAGGGTGAAGCCAGCAAAAGCCTGAAAGTGTATGGCCAGGTGCTGCAGGCCATGCTGGAGTTCAACATGACCCGCAAGGACCTGCTGGTGGCCGTCGGCGGCGGCGTTGTGGGGGATCTGGGCGGGTTCTGCGCGGCGTCTTATATGCGCGGCATTGATTTTGTCAACTGCCCCACCACCACCCTTTCCCAGATCGATTCCTCCATTGGCGGAAAAACCGCCATTGACCTGGGCGAAACCAAAAACATTGTGGGTGCTTTCTGGCAGCCCAAGGTGGTGCTGGTGGATTTTGATACCCTGGCAACGCTGCCCCGCCGCCACTTTGTCAACGGCCTGGCGGAGGCCATCAAGGCGGGTCTGATTGCTGACCCGGAGCTGTTTGCCCTGTTTGAGTGTGAACACCCCGAAGAAAACATTGAGCGCATCATCTACCGCTCCCTGCGCGTGAAGAAGAACGTGGTGGAAAATGATGAGCGCGAACAGGGCCAGCGCGCCTGCCTGAACTTTGGCCATACCATCGGCCATGGCATTGAGGCTGTCAAGGGGGTGCGCGGCCGCCGCATCAACGGCCTGTTCCACGGCGAGTGCGTGGCGCTTGGCATGCTGCCTATGATCGAGGATAAATCCCTTGTGCGCCGCACCCGCGCGATCTACCGCACTTTGGGCCTGCCCACCCGCACGGGTGTGGACAAAAATAAGGTGCTGAGCTATATGCAGCACGACAAAAAGAGTGCCGGCAGCACCATTACCGTCATCAAGGTGCCCGGCCTGGGCTGCTGGCGCGCCGATAAGATCCCTATGACCGAACTGCCCGCCCTGCTTGGCATCAAGGAAAACGAGGACTGAGCCGATGAAAAATACCTTTGGCAATGCGTTGGGCCTGACCATTTTTGGCGAAAGCCACGGTGCCGCCGTCGGCGCTGTGCTGGACGGCCTGGCCGCGGGTCTGCCGGTGGATGAAGCGTACATCGCCGAGCGGATGGACCGCCGCCGCGCCCGCGGAGATGGGCTTTCCACCGCCCGCACCGAGCCGGATGTGGTGGAGTTTTTGAGCGGTGTGGTCAACGGCCATACCACCGGCACCCCCATTACCATGATGATCCGCAACACCAACACCCGCAGCGGAGATTATGCAAAAACGGCGGATCTGCTGCGCCCCGGCCACGCGGATTACACGGCATATGCCAAATATGAAGGCTGGCAGGATGCCCGCGGCGGCGGCCACTTTTCCGGCCGCATCACCGCAGCCAGCGTGGCTGCGGGTTCGATCTGTGAGCACATTCTGGCCCGGCGCGGTATTAAGGTGTATACCCACATTGCCCGCTGTGCCGGGGTGGAGGATGCTCCGCTTTCCAGTTCGGCTGGTTTGATTATGGCGGAACCACAGCCAGGCCATTTTGCCCTGCTGGACCCCGAAAAAGAAGCCCCCATGCAGGCAGCCATCCGCGCAGCCGGGGCCGAGGGCGACAGCGTGGGCGGTATTCTGGAAACTGTCATCACCGGGGTGCCCGCGGGCATCGGCGAACCGTTCTTTGACAGTGTGGAAAGTGAGATCGCCCACCTGGCGTTTGCCATCCCCGCTGTCAAAGGCATTGAGTTTGGCGCGGGCTTTGCCTTTGCGGACCTGCGCGGCTCCCAGGCAAACGACCCGTTTACCGTGCGGGACGGCAAAGTGGTAACGGCCACCAACACAACGGCGGCATCGCCAACGGCATGCCCATTGTGTTCCGCACGGCGGTAAAGCCCACCCCCAGCATTTATAAAGAACAGGATACCGTGGATTATATCGCCAAGGCAGATGCAAAACTGCAGATCAAGGGCCGGCACGACCCCTGCATTGTGCCCCGTGCTGCTGTGGTGCAGAACACTCTGGCAGCATTTGCCGTGCTGGACCTGCTGACCGTGCGTTACGGTACGCTGGGGCAAAAGTAATACAGCCGAAGCAAACAGAAAGGAAGCGCAACATGGAATACGGTCTGATCGGAGCCAAACTGGGCCACAGCTATTCCAAAATCATCCATGAGGCCGTGTGCGGCTATTCCTATGAGCTGCATCCGCTGCCCACGGAGGAAGAAGCCCATGCCTTTATGCAGGCAAAGGCGTTCAAAGCCATCAATGTTACCATCCCGTACAAAAAGCTGGTCATCCCATATTGCGATGAGGTGGAATCACGTGCGGCGGCCATCGGCGCAGTGAACACCGTGGTCAACCGGGATGGCAAGCTGTATGGCTATAATACGGATTATACCGGCTTTGCCTACCTGGCCCGCTGCCACGGCGTGAAGTTTGCCGGGGCTGTGGTGCTGGTGCTGGGCACCGGCGGCACCCACAACACCGTCACGGCTGTCTGCCAGGACGCCGGAGCCAAACAGGTGCTGACCGCCAGCCGCACCGGCAAGGACGGTGCCCTGACCTATGAGGAAGCCCAGCAGCACCCGGAAATCAATATCATTATCAACACCACCCCGGCGGGCATGTACCCCAACAACGGCAGCTGCCTGCTGGACCTGCATGCCTTCCCCAAGCTGGAAGCCGTGTTGGACTGCGTTTATAACCCGTTCCGCACCGAACTTTTGCTCCGTGCGGAGGAACTTGGCGTGCCCGCCTACTGTGGGTTCGAGATGCTGGTGGCGCAGGCAGTGTACGCGGCGGAGCACTTTACCGGCCAAAAGCTGCCGGAAGCTGTGATCGCTGACACCCACCGCAAGCTCAAGCGAGATCTTTCCAACGTGGCCATCATCGGAATGCCGGGCTGCGGCAAGTCCACCATCGGGCGTGCCCTGGCCAAAACGCTGGGCAAAACCTATGTGGATCTGGATGAAGTGATCGAGAAAAACGCCGGAATGCCCATCCCGGATATCTTTGCGCGTGAAGGCGAGGCATCGTTCCGCAAGTACGAATCTCAGGCTGTGGCGGAGATCAGCAAGCAGACACGGCAGGTCATCGCCTGCGGCGGCGGGGTGATCAAAACACCGGGCAACGCCCGTGCCCTGCGCCAGAACGGCCCTGTGCTGTGGGTGCAGCGCCCGGTCGAACGGCTGGCAACCGGCGGGCGGCCGCTTTCCACCGGGCTGGACGCCCTGCGCAAGATGGAAGCCGAGCGGATGCCGCTTTACCGCGCAGCGTCCGATGCCGCGGTGGATAACACCGGCCGCCTGGAAAACACAGTAGAAACCGCCGTGCAGGCGTTTGAAACAACATTTGATGCCTGAACGGCACGAAAGAGGGGAACACCGTGGAAGCAACCGTTGCAGCCATTGAACCGGGCCGCCTGGCCGGAACCGCTGCCGTGCCGCCCAGCAAAAGCGCGGCACACCGCGCTGTGGTGTGCGCGGCTCTGGCCGCCGGTACCAGCCACATTGGCAATGTGGAATTTTCGCAGGATATTCTGGCCACGTTGGGGGCTGCCCAGCAGCTGGGGGCCAAGGTGGAGCGGGGCGAGCATGAGCTGACCATTACCGGCCGCGGCAATGCGGACGGTTTTGCCACCATTACCCGCCCGGTGTTCTGCAACGAAAGCGGCAGCACACTGCGGTTTATCCTGCCGCTGTTCAGCCTGACGGCCCAAAAAGTGCGCTTTACCGGCGCAGGCCGCCTGATGCAGCGCCCGCAGGAAATTTATGCCCAGCTGTTTGAGCGCCAGGGACTGCGCTTTGAGCAGAACGACCAGGGCATCACCATTTTTGGCCGCCTGTGCCCCGGTACCTTTACGCTGCCGGGCAATGTGTCCAGCCAGTTCATCAGCGGGCTGCTGTTTGCCATCCCGTTGATGGAAGCTCCCAGCACCATTGAGGTGCGCGCTCCCTTTGAAAGCCGCAGCTATGTGGACCTGACCACAGACGCGATGCAGAAATTTGGCGTTAAAGTTTCGGTCCGCGCCCGCAAGGATGGCTCCGCCACCTACAAAGTGGCAGCGCCGCAGCATTATGCGGCAGCAGACATGGATGTTGAAGGCGATTACAGCCAGGCGGCGTTTTTGGCCGTGCTGGGCAGCATTGTGGGCGGCATTACGATAACGGGTCTGCCCTCCGGTTCCCACCAGGGAGACCGGGTGATCCTGGATATCTTAAAGCAGTGCGGCGCAAAGTTTGAGCGCAGCGGCAGCCATGTGACCTTCCATCGCAGCCTGCTGAAGGCGGTGGAGATCGACCTGGCCGATTGCCCAGACCTTGGCCCGGTGCTCATCGCATTGGGGTGCTTCTGCAGCGGTACCACCATCATCCGCAACGCCGGGCGGCTGCGCATTAAAGAGTGTGACCGCATTGCCGCTATGCAGGAAGAGCTTGCCAAGATGGGCGGCACGGTAAAAGCGGACGGCGATACCCTGACAATTGAGGGCTGCGCCCTGCACAAGCCCACGGCGCCGCTGAACGGCCATAACGACCACCGCATTGTAATGGCAATGGCCGTTGCTGCCCTGGCCGCAGGCCAGCCGGCGGTCATCGAGGGGGCCAACGCGGTCAACAAAAGCTGGCCGGATTTCTTTGAGGTCATCAAGGGCCTGGGGGCCCATGTAACAAATCAGGGGTGAAAGCAAAATGGACGGGATGGATAAAAACAAAACGTTTTTAATTGTGGGCCTGGGCCTGCTGGGCGGCAAATATGCCCAGGTGCTCAGCCAGAAAGGCTACCGCGTGACCGGCATTACCCACAGCCAGAGCACGCTGGATTATGCGCTGGAACACGCCTATATTTGCGAGGGCCGCAACGAAAACTTTGACGACCTGGTGCAGAACGCGGATTACATCATCTTTGGCCTGTACCCCACTGTGCTGCTGGAATGGGTCAAGCAGTACGGCCACCTGGTCCGCCCCGGCACGCTGGTAACCGATGTTTCCGGCGTAAAGCGCGGCGTGGTGGAGCCGGTGCAGCAGATGCTGCCGGAGGGCGTGGAGTTCATTGCCAGCCACCCCATGGCCGGCCGCGAGACCAGCGGCGTGGCCCACAGTGCCGAGGTAAACTTTGCCCCGGCAAACTTTATCATTACCCCTACCGAGAAAAACACCCCGGAAGCCATTGAGTGGTGCCGTACCCTGGCCCGCACACTGGGGTTTGCCCGCATTAGCGTGCTCAGCCCGGCGGAGCATGACCACATGATCGGCTATGTCAGCCAGCTGTGCCATGCCATTGCCGTCAGCCTGATGTGCGCCAGCGATAACACCGAGCTTGCCAAGTATACCGGGGACTCGTTCCGCGACCTGACCCGCATTGCGCGCATCAACGATAAAATGTGGGCGGAGCTGTTCTTGTGGAACAAGGATAACCTGATCAGTGAGATCGATATGTTCAGTGATGCACTTGCCACCATGCGCCAGAAACTGGTGGATGACGACCGCGAAGGGCTGGAAGAAATGTTCCGCCTTTCCACCGAGCGCCGCAAGGCATTTGATAAAAAATAACCGGGAAGCCGGTCTGTTTTGCCGGAAGGGAGGCGGCCTTTATGCCCCGTAAAGAAGGACAGAAATTAAAGCTGCTTACGTTGTTGGAAATTTTTGTGCGGGAAACCGACGAAAAGCACCCCATCAGTGTGCCGCGCATGGTAGAACTGCTGAAAGAGCGCGGCATTGTGGCAGAGCGCAAAAGCGTGTATGACGATATCCAGACCCTGAACGAAATGCCGGATACCCCCTTTGAGATCGTGCAGCAGCGCGGCCGCGGGGGCGGGTATTATATGGTGGATACCCCGTTTGAACTGGCGGAGCTGAAACTGCTGGTGGACGCTGTGTATGCCAGCAAGTTCATCACCGCGCGCAAAAGCAAGGTGCTGATCGAAAAGCTGGGGCGGTTCACCTCCCGCTACCGCCAGGAGGAGCTGGACCGCAAGGTGCTGGTTTCCGGCCGGGTGAAAAGCCAGGAGGAAAAGATCCTTTACAGCGTGGATACCCTGCACAGCGCCATCACCGCGGGCAACCAGGTGCGGTTCAAATACTGTGACTGGGACCTGCAAAAGCAGATGGTGCCCCGTCATGAAGGCCAGCTGTACACCGTCAGCCCCTGGGTGATGGTGTGGGAAAACGGAAACTATTATATGATCGCCTATACCGAAGGCCGTCTGAAGCACTACCGCGTGGATAAAATGCGCAAGGTGGAGCTGCTGCCGGATACCGAACGTGAAGGCGCTGAGGAATACGCCGAATTTGACGTAAACCAGTATATGCAGCAGATGTTTGATATGTTCAACGGCCCGGTGCGCAAAGTGACCATGCGGTGCGAAAACCGCCTGGCCGGGGCGATGATCGACCGGTTTGGCACGGGGGTTACCCTGGTGCGCAACCCGGACGGCGACCACTTTAATGTGGTGGTAAATGTGCAGGTCAGCCCCCGGTTTTACGGCTGGGTGGCCGGCTTTGGCACAGGGATCGAAATTCTGGACCCACCCAGCGTGCGTGCAGAAATGAAGAAAAAGCTGGATGAGCTGGAGGGCCTTTACCGCTGATGCAGACAGCAAAACAAAAGCTCAAACGCGCAGCACCGTGGCTGTCTTTGCTGCTGGTGCTGGCCGGGCTTGCCGCAGTGCGCGGTCTTGCCGCCAATTATGAGATCGGGTACGAGATCATGAACGGCGACTTCCAGAATTATAACCCGGTGCGCCACCTGCTGGCCGGGCAGGTACCTTATCGTGATTTTACCGTCTACCTTGGTGCGGGCGAGCTGTACAGCGTGGGCGGTTTGCTGCTGGTGCTGGGCAACAGCTTTGGCCGCAGCATGTTTGCCACAAACTTTTGCACCTGGTTCTATTTTGAGCTGCTGGTGCTGGCGGTCTGTCTGGTGGTCATCGGCACTGCCCGTGCGGCCCGCGCGGCAGCGCTGGCGCTGTGCAGCGTGTTTTTTGCCTATGTGCAGGGGGCAAACCTGCCGTTTGCCGGTCAGGTGAACACCCTGCTGAGCTATGCCGCCGCCAACGGCAACAGCGCCCGCATGATGCGCTCCGCCGCTTTAACACTGGCGGTACTGGTCATCCTGCTGGGACTGCATTTCTGGCAGCAGGATACAAGCAGGCGGCTGTTGGCCCCGGCGGTGCTGGTGCCCTTTGCCGCAGGCTTTTTTGTGCCCTGGAGCAATGATATGGGCGGCGCTGCCTATATTTCCATTGCGCTGGGGTATGGGCTGTATCTCATCCGGCTGTATCGCAGTTCCATCGGTAAAATTGTGGTGCAGACACTGCGCTACATCGTTACCAGCGTGGTGGGGCTTGGCGTTTCGGTGCTGCTCATCAGCTGGGGGCACCCGCTGGCCTGGCTGCGCCAGACCCGCGGAACCAGCGCTTACCAGACCTGGTATTACGGCAATACCCTCAGCGACCGGGTGTGCAGCGTGGCAGACCTGCACTGGCCGGGCGCGGCAGTGTTCTGCCTTGCGGCGGCACTGGCGTTTGCCATCGGTATTTTTGCCTGCCGCAGCAAACGCTCTGCTGTGTTGGCGGCCGGTGGCTTTGCCCTGACACTGGGTATGGTGCTGTGGAACCTGCTGTACGGCATGGTCAGTGCTTCCAACAATGGGCCCACGGGCGGCGCGGCGGCACTGGCTGCCGTACTGGCCCCGGCGTGTATCATCAAAGCGGTGCTGCTGGTTTGCCAAAAGGCAAAACTCCCGCAGGTCACAGCGCGCATTGTGCCCGCAGGCTGTGCGGTGCTGGGTGCCGCTATGCTGGCCGTCGGCATGGCCGGGCAGGTGCAGACCCGCATTGGCGGGCACGAGGGCTATACCTTTGTGCCGGAGCTGGGCGGCTGGATCGGCGACCAGGCCGAAAAGCTGGCAACCGAAAAGGAGCTGACCGCAGGCAAGCAGCTGTTTGGCACCTATTCCAGCGCGCTGGAAGCCATGACTGGCCAGCTGCAGCCTACCGGCACGGATTACATCATCCATGCCCTGGGGGATCGCCAACGCCTGGCGTACCTGCAAACCTTCCAGCAGGGGAATTTTGACATGGTCGTGACCCCCAGCCCCAAGGTGGCCCCGCCGGAGCGGTGGAGCCGCAACGCCAACTGGTGGTTCTACCGGGAGCTGTACCGTTACTGGCAGCCGGTGGCAAACACCTTCCAGTCCGGCGGCATGCACCTTTTCTGGGAGCGCACCGGAACCGATAACAACCTGAACGTGGAAACCGCGACAACCATCGCCCCGCAGGGGGACGGCACCGTGCTGGTGACTGTGACCGCGGCGGACGCGGATTTTTGCGGTGTGGCGGATGTAACGCTGCACTATGGGCTGGTCAGCTCTGACAGCATGGACCACCCGTTTGACCGGCAGTTCCTGCATGTGACCTGTGTGACGGAAAACGAACTCTGCGCCGCCGCGGAACGCGACACCAACCAGGGCGATTTCTACCTGCCCACCGACCGCGACGGTTACGAGGTGCCTATCACCATTTCCAACGGTGTGGGGCAAATTCTGCTGACGGCAAAATCCGGCAGCGGCACCGTGTACCCGCAGGTAAACGCAGTTGAAGTGAATGCGACGTATCAGGATTGGGAGTACTTCTTCGAGTAACGCGGAAAAAACTGCAGGTCCGGCAGCGGGAGTGGAAAGTTGTAAAATCTGCTTCAGCACCGCGGCTAGACAGCCGTTGGTTGAAACCGGATGGATTTTATGATATACTAAAATGATTGAAATATGGCGTACAGAGAGGGGGGCAGCAGGATTGCTCAGTGAAAATCAGCGTATCAGGGGCTTGATCAGCAGTGTGATCGATATTGTGCTGCTGATTGCCGCATACCTGCTGGCCAATTTCCTGCGCTTTAACTGGCTGCCTTTTTTTGAGGAGGGCGGCGCCGGCCCGGCACTGGATATTGCCCGCAGCCCTATGGTTGCCCTGGGGTGGGCGGGCTACGCCGTGGTGATGGTGCTGCTCTACTGGAGCCGCGGGCTGTATAACCCCTCCCGCCTGCGGGGGCTGTGGCAGCGCAGCACCACCATTGCGTTCGGCAACGCGCTGGGCGTGGTGGGCTTTATGGCGCTGCTCTTCGTTTTCCGCCTGCAAAACTTCTCCCGCGGGGTCATGCTGCTGCTGTACGGGTTCAGCACCGGCTTTTTGATCTTCAAGCGGATGATCAAGCGCTGGTATGACCGTGCCCGCAACCGGAAAGGGGAGGACCTGCGCCATATCCTGCTGGTGGGCGGCGGCGATATGGCTGCCAAGTACCTGCTGGCACTCGAACATAACCCATATTATGGCTTCCATGTGGATGGCTACCTGGCACCTTATGCCAACCCGGATATGGACGTGCGCTACCTGGGCGGATATGACAAAATGGAAGTCACGCTGGATGAACCCGGCATTGATGAGGTGGTGGTGGCCCTGGATGCCGCCGAGATGCACATGCTGACCCGCGCCTTTGCCGCCTGCGATAAGCACGGCACCCGCATTACCATGGTGCCGTTTTATAACGATTACCTGCCCGCCCGCCCCACCATTGATGTGCTGGGCGATTGTAAGCTCATCAACATCCGGCAGACGCCGTTTGATAACATCCTGAACGCCTTTATCAAGCGCGCCATGGATGTGGTGGGCAGCCTGGTGCTGATCGTGCTCACCAGCCCTATCATGCTGGGGGTGGCCATCGGCGTCAAGCTGTCCAGCCCTGGGCCAATCATCTTTAAGCAGGAGCGCGTGGGGCTGAACAAACGCCCCTTTATGATGTACAAGTTCCGCTCCATGCGGGTGAACGCCGCCGAGGATTCGGCTTGGAGCACCAACAGCGACCCGCGCAAAACGCGGTTCGGCAGCATTATCCGCAAATTCAGCCTGGATGAACTGCCGCAGTTTTTCAATGTATTAAAAGGGGATATGAGCCTGGTCGGCCCGCGGCCGGAGATCCCGTTCCATGTAGAGCATTTTAAGGAAGAAATTCCCCGTTACCTGGTGCGCCAGCAGGTGCGCCCCGGTCTGACCGGCTGGGCGCAGATCAACGGCCTGCGCGGTGACACGGATATTGCGGAGCGTATCCGTTATGATATCTGGTACATCGAAAACTGGACCGTTGCGCTGGATATCAAGATTTTGTTCCGCACCGTGTTTGGCGGCAAAATGGTCAACGATGAAAAGATCCAGTAACCAACCAAAGGAGGGCTGAGGATGAAGAACGGCAAGCCGAAGGTAGCCATTGTGCATGACTGGCTGGTGGCATACGCCGGTGCAGACCGCGTGGTGGACTGTATGCACCATGTTTTCCCCGATGCACCCATCTATACCCTCGTCTATGACGAAAACAACATGCCTGCGTGGTTCAAGGATTATGATATCCGCACCACCTATCTCCAAAAGCTGCCCTTTGCCACCAAGCTGTACCGTGCCATGTTGCCGTGGATGCCCCGCGCGTTTGAAGCGCTGGATCTTTCGGAATACGATATGGTCATTTCGTCCTGCTCTTCCTGCAGCAAGGGCGTGATCACCCGGCCGGACGCCGTGCATATCTGCTACTGCCACACGCCCACCCGCTATGTCTGGGATTTTTATTATACCTACCGCAACAATGCCAACGCGCTGGTGCGGGCGGTCATGCCCGGCCAGATGCTCAAACTGCGCCAATGGGATAAGTGCGCCGCGGACCGGGTGGATTATTTTATCGCCAACTCGCATTATATTGCCAAGCGCATCAAAAAATATTACCGGCGCGACAGTGATGTGATCTACCCCTGCGTGCATATCAACGAAGAACCCTTTGTGCCCAAAGAGGACTTTTACCTTGTGGTGGGCCGTTTTACCTGGTACAAGCGGATTGATCTGGCTGTGGCAGCCTGCACCAAGCTGAACAAGCCGCTGATCGTGATCGGCGGCGGCGGCGAGGGCGACAAGCTGCGCGCTATGGCTGGCCCGACCATCCGATTTTTGGGCGGCGGCCTGAGCGACGAAGAGGTGCGCGGCTATTATCTGCGCGCCAAGGCGTTCCTGTTCCCCGGCGAGGAGGATTTTGGCATTACCCCTGTGGAAGCCCAGAGTGCAGGCACCCCGGTGCTGGCCTTTGGCCGCGGCGGCGCCTGTGAGACTGTGCTGGACGGCAAAACCGGCCTGCTGTTTGACGAGCAGACACCCGAAAGCCTGGAAGCCTGCATCCAGAAGTTTGAGACCGAAGGCGTGGCTTATCCCCCACAGCAGATCCGGGAACACAGCCGTAGCTTCAGCGAGCAGCGCTTTGAGGACGAGCTGCGGGATTACTGCACCCGCCGCTATGCGGACTGGCAGCGTGAGCTGGAAGCCTGCTCTCACCACGAAACCGCCAAGGAGGCCGAAGAGTGAACCCCATTGTGATCAATGGCACAGTGCTGTGTGACCCCATCACGGGCATTCCGCGCTTTGTGTATGAAGTTGTGACCCGGCTGGACCCCCTGCTGGAGGGCACCGGCCTGGATGTGCGGCTGTGCTACCGGGACGATGGCCGCCCGCTGCACCTGCCCGAACTGAAAAACATCAAAATTGTTCCGCTCAAGGCCATTAAGTATAGTTACAATCTGGTGGTGCTGCCGCGCTACCTGCGCAAACACCACGCCTTTTACGTTGGCCTTGCCAGCGATATGCTCATGACCCGCCGCAGCGTGGTGGTGCTGCATGATATCCGCCCCCTGGTAATGAAAACCGACCGTGCGTTTTTCCGCTTCAAGTTCTGGTTCCACTGCCTTTCCACCAAATGGTTTGCCCAGCGGGTGTTCACTGTCAGTGATAACCAGCGCCACCTGATCAGCGAGCGGTTGGGCATCCCACTGGATAAGATCGGTGTGACCTATAACGGCTGGGAGCATCTGCAGAACGTCCAGCCGGACATGACGGTGTTTGACAAGCTGCCTGGCGTGAAGAAAAAAGAATACTATTACGCACTGGGAAGCCTGGCCGGGCACAAAAACTTTAAGTGGGTGCGCGAGGTTGCCGCCCGCAACCCGGATAAAACCTTTGTTGTGGCCGGCGGCAAGGATCTTGCTGCCTTTGGCAGCGCCGAAGCAGATGCTGCCAAAAATACCAGCAATATCTTTTACCCCGGCTATGTGACGGACGGCCAGAACAAAGCGCTGATGCAGAACTGCAAGGGCTTTTTGCACCCCGCTGTGTTTGAAGGGTTCGGCATTCCGCCGCTGGAAGCGCTCAGCCTGGGGGCACCCATCGCCCTGGCCCGTGCCAGCTGCCTGCCGGAGCTGTATGGCGATACCGCCCGCTACTTTGACCCCTATGACTATGATGTGGACCTTGACGCGCTGTTTGCCAAGCCTGCGGCCCCGCCGGACAAAGTGCTGGCCAAGTACAGCTGGGAGAAAACCGCACGGTTCTGGCTGGACGAGATCAAAAAGTGCGCGGAAGCGTAAGAGTGGTTGGGACAGCCCCCGAAAAATAGAAGCACATAACGGTTCGGCGTGGTGGTGCTGCCCCGCCCTGCAGGATAGGAAAATACCTCTTACGCAGGGGGACATGCAGTGTGCCTACGCTGTGCACAGATGTTACGTGCATCAAGCGGTATAACCCACCCCGTAGGGGCGCACATTGTGTGCCCGCCGCATACCCCAAAACCGCGCGCAAGAAAAACAAAAATCTACCCGCAAAAGGGAAGTGAATATCATTGGATAAAATAGCAGTTCTTATCCCCTGTTATAACGAATCTCAGACGGTACAAAAGGTTGTGATGGATTTCCGCCGCGTTCTGCCGGAAGCTACGATCTATGTGTACGATAACAACTCTACCGATGGCACGGCAGACCTGGCCCGCACAGCCGGTGCTGTGGTGCGCCACGAATACCAGCAGGGCAAAGGCAACGTCATCCGCCGCATGTTCCGTGAAATTGATGCCGAAGCCTATATCATGGTGGACGGCGACGATACCTACCCGGCGGAAGCGGCCCCGGAAATGGTCAAAGCCGTTACCGAACACCAGGCCGATATGGTGGTGGGGGATCGGCTTTCCTCCACCTATTACACCCAGAACAAACGCCCGTTCCACAATTTTGGCAACGACCTGGTGCGGTTTTTTACCAACAACCTCTTCGGCGGCCAAATCAAGGATATCATGACGGGCTACCGTGCGTTCAGCTACCAGTTTGTCAAAACCTACCCGGTGCTGAGCCGCGGCTTTGAAATCGAGACCGAAATGACCATCCACGCCCTGCACCGCAACATGCAGGTGGAGAATGTGATCATTGACTATCGTGACCGCCCCGCAGGCAGCGAAAGTAAGCTGAATACCTATTCGGACGGCTTCCGCGTGCTGCGCACCATTGCACGGCTGTATAAAAACTACCGCCCGTTCGGCTTTTTCAGCACCCTGGCTGCGGTGCTTGGCATTATCAGCCTGTGCTTTTTGGCCCCTGTTCTGGGCGAATATTTTGCCACCGGCCTTGTGCCGCGCTTCCCTACGCTGATCGTGTGTGCCTGCGTACTGGTGGCGGCGCTTTTGCTGTTTATTTCCGGCGTGATCCTTTCCAGCCAGCTGACAAAGGATGACCGCGATTTTGAATTCCACCTGCAGCAGGTGCAGCAGTGGAAAAACCGTTCCGCTGATCCGTTCAGCCGTTCTGCCAAATAATAAGGAGGTTCCCCATGAAACAGTATGATTACCTGATCGTCGGCGCTGGTCTGTTTGGCGCAGTGTTTGCACAGCAGGCTACCAAGGCAGGCAAAAGCTGCCTGGTGATCGATAAGCGCGACCACATTGCCGGCAATATCTACACCGAAAATGTTGAGGGCATCAATGTCCACCGTTATGGCGCACATATCTTCCACACCAACAATAAAGAAGTGTGGGACTATGTGAACCAGTTCGCTGTGTTCAACCGCTACACCAACTCTCCGGTGGCAAACTATAAGGGCGAACTGTACAACCTGCCGTTCAACATGAACACCTTCAACAAGATGTGGGGCGTTGTGACCCCCGCCGAGGCCGAGGCAAAGATCGAGGAGCAGCGCGCTGCCCACTTTACCGCCGAGCCCAAAAACCTGGAGGAGCAGGCAATCAACCTGGTCGGCACCGATATTTACGAAAAGCTGGTCAAGCACTACACCGAAAAGCAGTGGGGCCGCCCCTGCACCGAGCTGCCGGCTTTCATCATCAAGCGCCTGCCGGTGCGCCTGATTTTTGATAACAACTACTTCAATGCGCTGTATCAGGGTATTCCCAACGGCGGCTACACCCAGATGGTGGCCAACATGCTGCAGGGTGTGGAAGTTCGCCTGGGTGTGAACTACCTGGCTAACAAGGCCGAACTGGATGCCCTGGCTGACCGTGTGATCTACACCGGCCCCATTGACGCGTACTTTGATTACTCCCTGGGCACCTTGCAGTATCGCAGCGTCCGCTTTGAAACCGAAACGCTGGACTGCCCCAACTATCAGGGCAACGCCGTTATCAACTATACCGATGCCGAGACCCCGTACACCCGCATCATCGAGCACAAGCACTTTGAGTTCGGCTCCACCGAGCCGGGCACCAAGACGGTCATCAGCCGCGAATACTCCGCTGAGTGGAAGCCGGGCGACGAGCCGTACTACCCGGTCAACGATGACAAGAACAGCGCCCTGTACGCCAAGTACAAGGCACTGGCCGATGCCGAGCCGCACGTTGTGTTCGGCGGCCGCCTGGGCGAGTATAAGTACTATGATATGGACAAGGTAATTGAAAGCGCGCTGGCCTGCGTTGCTGTGCAGATGGATAAGATCAACCAGTACAAAGCATAAGCCAGGCGTAAACCAGGATTTATAGAAAAAACGCATGATTCCAAATACCGCTGCGGCGGGAATGATGCGGTGCAATTTGAGATAAAGGACAAAGCAATGACGGAATTGAGTGTTTCCATCCTGTCTGCCGATCTGGCCAACCTTGCCGCCGAAACGGCCGATTCTATGGTGTGCGGTGCAGACATGGTGCATTTTGATGTGATGGACGGCCACTTTGTACCCAACATCACCTATGGCGCGCCGGTGCTGAAATGCCTGAAAAAGGCCGTGCCGGAAGCATTTTATGATGTTCACCTGATGATCTCCGACCCTGCACGCTATGCACAGGATTTTGCGGCAGCAGGGGCAAACCTGATCAATTTCCACATTGAAGCTGTGCCCAACCATGTGGGGCAGACCATTGCCGCTGTGCGGGAGACCGGGTGCCTGGTGGGCCTGACCATCAGCCCGTCTACCCCGCCGCAGGCAGTGTTCCCCTACCTGGATGAACTGGACCTGGTGCTGGTCATGGGGGTGGAGCCCGGATTTGGCGGGCAGAAGTTCATCCCCACAACCGTCAGCCGTGTGGCAGCCATCAAGGCAGAGTGCAACCGGCGCGGTGTTTCCCCCCACATTGAGGTGGACGGCGGCATTAACACCGAAACCGCCTCCCTGTGCGCCCAGGCCGGAGCCAGTGTTCTGGTCATGGGCAGCGCGTTCTTTAAGGCGCAGGACCGTGCCGCGCTGGCCAAACAGGTTCGGGCGCTGTAACCCCCAAAGGAGTATCCATGCCAAAACGTCATGATAAGATCACCAAAAGTGTAAACTATGATTATTATTGGGACATTTTGTTTTGCACTGTCCCGCTTTTGGCGGTCAGTTGTTTTTATTACGGGGCGCGCCCGCTGCTGATGATGGCGGCCGGGCTGCTGACTGCGTATGTGGCGGACTGTGTTGTTACCCCGCTGCATGCGGCGGGCTACCGTGCCCATGAGCCTTCCAGCGAAGCTTTTGCTGCGCTGATTGTGCTGATGATGCCGGCTTCGGCCCCGTATTATATGGTGGTCACGGCAACGATCATTGCCGTGCTTGTCAAAGAAGCGTTCGGCGGCGAGGGGCACTATCCCTTCCACCCGGCGGCGGTGGGATTGGTGGCGGCAACGCTGGCATGGCCGCGGGTCATGTCGTCCTACCCGGCACCGGGTACAGTGCTGGCACTTTTCAGCAGCACCGGAGTGGTGCTGACCCAAGGCAGCAACACCACCCTGTCTGCCGGCGGCCTGCCGTCTGACAGTACCATCAACCTGTTGACCGGTAATGTGGCTGGGCCGCTGGGCTGCTGCGCCATTCTGGTCATTGTGGCCTGTGGGCTGTACCTGCTGGTGCGCGGCCACATGCAGCTTTCTACCTTTGTGCCGTACCTTGCGGTATGCGTACTGGTGCCCTGGCTGCTGCCCAACCTGAACGAACTTCCAGCTCTGAGTGCCCCATGGGAATATGTGCGCCAGCGCATCTACCTGGAAAAGTATATCCTGCTTTCCGGCAGCATGCTGTTTGGCGGGATATTCCTGGCGTGCGAGCCGGTGGTGCAGCCCAACCGCTGGAGCAGCCGTTTGATTTACGGCCTGTTCCTGGGCGCAATGGCAACGGCGTTCCGCTATTACAGCGTATACGAAACCGGCGTATGCTTTGCCGTTGTATTGGCTGGTGCTTTCCCAGAATGGCTGGACCGCCTGGCCCAGCGCGCAGAAAGGATCAGATTTATGCGGAAGGAGGAAAAGCGCCTTGCCCAACACAGAGAACCGTAAGAACAGCAACAAAAAGCCGACCCTGCAGGAACATTCCCAAACCGTTATCATCCCCCAGCTGACCCCCGAAATGCTGGAACAGGCGCGCCGCGCCGCAGAGCAGGGCAAAACCGCCGAGCAGATCGAGCAGGAAGCCCTGGCCGCCGCCCAGGCGGAGCAGAAAGCGGTAGAAAGCAAGCAGGAAACACCTGCGGCCGAAAAGCCCAAAACGGTCCAGCCCGCCAATAAGCCCAAGACCCGCAAAGAGGCCGAGGAAGAGCTGGCCCAGAATATCCATGATGACCACCTGTGGCTGAATAACCCCGTTATGGTGCGTGGTCTGGGGCTGGCACCCATTGTGGCGGCTGCTGTAAGCGGCCAGAATGCCTGGATGCTGTGCGCTGCCACCATTCTGCTTGTAACGGCAACCCGTATGTTGGCTGTGGCAATCTGCCACCTGACCGGCAACCGCTTCCGCGGTGTGGTGTATTCTTACGCGGCGGCAATCGTGTATATCCCGGCGTATATCATTTTGTACAACCTGTTTGGCGCAGATCTTTCGCTGCTGGGGATCTATCTGCCCATGCTTGTAGTGGAGCCCGCCGTGATCAAACGTATGGAATCCAACGACCTGGAAACGGTGGGCGAGGCGTTCCGCCGCGGCATCAACAATACCATCGGTATCTGCTTTTCGGTGCTGCTGGTGGGGGTTGTGCGTGAACTGCTGGCGGAAGGCACCGTGTTCGGCAACGTGGTATTTCCCGTGGCGCCGCTGCCGCTGGCCGACCAGCCGGGCACAGGGTTTATCATCATTGGCCTGATTGCCGCCGTGTGGACCGCCGTCGGCGGTGCCTATGTGCATTATAAGATTGAGGAGGTGCGTCATCTGTATGGCAATAAACGCAAGCGCTGAGCTTTCCGTTTTGCAGGCTGTGGCGCAGTTCCTGACCTACGCCGTCATGGCTGTGTTTGCGGAGAATGCAGTGTTCTTCCGCGCGCTGGGCGTTTCCCGCCTGAACAAGCTGGTCAACGACCCCAAAATCAGCACATGGCAATACTGCATTCCCATCATTCTGGTACAGACCATCAGCGCCCCCATGGGTTGGGCTGCCCAAAGCTTAACGCTGCCCGCTTTGGCAAAGGTGCTGCCCGGCTGGCTGCCGGTCAACGCCCTGCGCCCGCTGGTATTTTTGAACTGCTCACTGATCGCTATGGGCATTGTGTGGCTGCTGTTGGGCATTTTCCCCAAAAGCCGCGATGCCTGCCGCGAACAGCTGCCCGGCGCAACCTTCAACTGCTGCGTGCTGGGCACCCTGCTGGTTGCAGCCAGCCAGAACTATAACCTGCTGCAGTCCATCGGCTTCGGCTTTGGCAGCGGCGTGGGCTACCTGGTCGCCGTGCTGGTGGTGGATGAAGGCCGCCGCCGGCTGCGCAGCAAAGATATCCCACATATATTCCGCGGCCTACCCAGTGTGCTGATTTATATCGGCATTCTCTCGCTGGCAATTTACGGGCTGGTTGGCACTGTGGATTGAGCCGCGCCCGGACGTAAAAAACGGCATCCGTGAAAGAGGAGTGATTACCATGCAGAATTGCTTTGTCCCCGCTGATATCCTGCTGCCCGGTGCAGCGACCCCGCTGGACCCGTGGGCCTGCATTGCGGTGGATCAGTTTACCTCCCAGCCGGAATACTGGCAGAAAGCGGAGGAACTGGCAAAGGGTAAACCCAGCACCCTGCACATTGTTCTGCCGGAAGCTTACCTTGGAACCCCGCAGGAAGAACCGCGCCTTGCGGCGATCCGTGCGGCCATGCAGGATTACCGCGATAACCTGCTGACCCGCTGTGTACATGGCTATGTGTATGTGGAGCGCACCCAGATGGACGGTACCATCCGCCAGGGTCTGGTTGGTGCTGTGGACCTGGAACAGTACAGCTTTAAAAAAGGCAGCAAGCCCGCCATCCGCCCCAGCGAGAGCACAGTGGTGGCGCGCATCCCGCCCCGGCTCAAGATCCGCCGCGGGGCCCAGCTGGAAACCCCGCATGTGATGATGTTGGCCGACGATGAAGCCTGCACCCTGATTGAACCCATTGCCGCCCATAAGGCGGAGCTGCCGCTGCTGTATGATGGCGCGCTGATGCTGAACGGCGGCCATCTGGCTGGTTGGGCCGTGGAGGACCCCGCACTGGTGGAGCAGATCAACACCGCGCTGGCAAACCTTGGCGATGCAGCTGCCTTTGCCGCACGCTGGCCTGCCGCAGCCGGCCAGCCCCCCATGACGCTGGCGGTTGGTGATGGCAACCATTCCCTTGCCACAGCAAAAGCCTATTGGGAAGAACTGAAACCCACCCTGCCGCCGGAACAGCAGCAGACCCACCCGGCGCGCTGGTGCCTGGCGGAAGTGTGCAACGTGCATTCCCCGGCGATTGAGATTGAGCCCATCCACCGTGTGCTGTTTGGCGTGGACGCCAACACTGTTGCCGCAGACTTTGGCAGCTGGTTGGAACGGCACGGCGCAGCCCTCCAGGGCGGCGACCAGCATATCGTGCTGGCCGGTGCCGGTGCAGAGATCACCTTTGACGCCGCCAACACCCCGGACCCGCTGGCCGTGGGCACCACGGAACATTTTATTGGGGATTATCTGGCCCAGAACCCCGGCGTGACGGTGGATTACATCCACGGTGCCGCGGCTGCCCGCGCCATGGCTGCAGACCCCGCCAAACCAGCCACAGCCCTGCTGATGCCGGACTTTGCCAAAGCAGACCTGTTCAAAGGTGTTGTGCTGGGCGGCGTGCTGCCGCGCAAGACTTTCAGCATGGGCCATGCCGAGGAAAAACGTTACTATAATGAATGCCGCAGTCTGACCATGCCGGACTGACGATACAGGGAGCCAATTATGCCGAACAACGAAAAAAACGCTGAGCCCGCCGTGCGCGATGCTCAGTCCACAGCAGCGCGCCGCCGTCGCCGCCGCCACACCCCCCATGGGGATGCCCCGGCCCAGAACCCCGCTCCACGGGCCCCACAGCCCAAAGATGCATCACGCCCCTGCCCGCCCCGGCAGGCAGCCCCGAACAACCGCAGCAATGCGGCAAAGCCCGCTGCCCTCAAACCGGCCCAGCGCCCTGCACGCCCCAATAACGCCAATCAGGCCCGCCCTGTGGCTCCGCAGCTGAACGGCCAACCCCCGCGCGGGCAGCAAAAGCCCCAGCCCACCCCCC
>OIYG01001139.1_pt1 | contig 21256 bp, 15 predicted proteins | sample 1587861 | NCBI WGS metagenome assembly OIYG01 (sample SAMN03283272) | human gut metagenome | biome: human-associated habitat; material: feces | host: Homo sapiens | place: Peru | collected 2012 | reverse complement strand
GAATGCCTTTACATCCTCGCCAGCTTCCTTCTTAGCCTTAGCTTCCTTACCACAGAGAACGGCAACGGCACCGCTGGCACCCATTACGGCAATCTCTGAAGATGGCCAAGCGAAGTTCAAGTCGGCACGCAACTGCTTGCAGCCCATCACGATGTGGCTACCACCATAGCTCTTACGCAATGTGATAGTAATCTTTGGCACGGTAGCCTCGCCGTAAGCGTAGAGCAACTGTGCACCGTGGAGGATGACAGCGTTGTACTCCTGACCTGTACCTGGCAAGAATCCTGGTACGTCAACGAGAGATACGATAGGAATATTGAATGCATCGCAGAAACGTACGAAGCGAGCTGCCTTACGGCTGGCATTTACATCAAGCACGCCTGCGTAAGCAGAAGGCTGGTTGGCTACGATACCAACGCTCTGACCATTGAAACGAGCGAAACCTGTGATGATGTTCTTGGCAAACTTAGGCTGAACCTCAAAGAACTCGCCGTTGTCTGTGATAGCACCGATTACCTTGTACATATCGTATGCCTGGTTTGGATCATCAGGAATAATCTCGTTCAGGGAATCATCCATGCGGTCGATAGGGTCTGTGCACTCTACGCGTGGAGCCTCTTCTGTGTTGTTGCTTGGGATGTAAGAGAGCAGGCTCTTGATCATCTCGATAGCCTCTTCCTCTGTCTTTGCAGCGAAGTGGGTTACACCACTCTTGGTTGCGTGAACTGATGCACCACCGAGGTGCTCTGCATCTATATCCTCACCTGTTACAGTCTTAACCACCTTAGGACCAGTCAGGAACATATAAGATGTCTGCTCCTTCATGATGATGAAGTCGGTCAAACCTGGAGAGTAAACGGCACCACCGGCGCAAGGGCCCATGATGGCAGAAATCTGTGGAATGACACCTGAAGCGAGGATGTTGCGCTCGAAGATCTCACCATAACCAGCGAGTGCGCAGATACCTTCCTGGATACGTGCACCACCAGAGTCGTTCATACAGATGACAGGTGCACCCATGGTCATAGCCATATCCATTACCTTACAAATTTTCTGTGCCATAGTCTCAGAGAGTGAACCGCCATTTACGGTAAAGTCCTGAGCATATACATAAACCAAGCGGCCTCCGATAGTAGCACTACCTGCTACGACACCATCACCGAGGTATTGTTTCTTTTCCATACCGAAGTTTGTGCAACGGTGCAATTTGAACATGTCGTACTCCTCGAAACTGCCAGCATCTACCAACATTTCGATACGCTCACGAGCTGTGTATTTGCCACGTGCATGCTGCTTCTCGATAGCTTTCTCGCCACCGCCAAGACGAGCCTGTTCGCGCTTTGCGATAAGCTCCTTAATCTTTTCTATTTGTTTACTCATAATTGATTATTATGTATTGTTTTTTATTCTATGGAGTGTATGCAATGGGACGGATGGGTCCGCGTTGCACAAATCGGTGGCAAAGATACTAAAAAAAACGCAGATAGCGAACTATCTGCGGTTAAATATTACGAATTATGCAAAAATATGTTCATTTTGTTCTGCTGAATGTTCATTTTAGCCTTTTGGGTGGTCCGAAATGATGATCTGACAATCCGAAATGATTAGAATTCGATGAGGATTCTGCCATTTACCTGTCTGCCTGTCAGATAATTCGGTACTGCATACTGCTGGTTGGTTACGTCTGTCACCCAGTAATAGCTGTTGACGTTGTCGATACCGAAGAGATTGAGGCAATCTACACCCAGCCAGATATTCTTGAAGATACTCTTCTTGGTGCCCTTGCTGTTGTCGAGCAGGCGATAGCTCATACCGATGTCGGCACGTTTGTAAGCTGGTGCTCGGAAGGTATTGGTCTCCAGTTCTCTGTGTGGTGTAGAGAAAGGTAAACCGTCTGCCAGAGCAAGTTTCAGCGACATTCTCCACCGCTCTGTTCCTGGGAAGTAATCCGTGAAGAAGAGGTTTACGGCAAATCGCTGGTCTGTAGGTAGCGGCACGCCCTTTCCGTTGAGTTTCATCTGTGTATTCATCAGCGAGAAGGTAAGCCAGGAATCGGTTCCCGGTACAAATTCTCCATAGAGTTTCAGGTCGATACCGGCAGCGTGACCGCTGGCTCTGTTTTCTCCGTAATAGACCACCTTGACATTGTTGACAGAGTAGGGAATCAGATTACCCAATGCCTTGTAGTAGGCTTCTGCCGTAAAACGGTAGCGCTGGTTGTTGATGCGGAAGCGGTAGTCATAGCCTGCTATGAAGTGGATGCTTCGCGGACTCTTGATCTTTTCATTGAGTGTGGCATAGGTAATGCCGTTGACCGTAGATGTATCGCGCAATTCCTTGAAGAATGGTGCCTGATAGTAGAGTCCGGCTGCAAATCTCAATGTGGTGTTCTCGCTATAGGCAGGGATAATACCGAGAGAGATACGAGGACTGAAGAGAGTTTCCTTGTTGAGGCTCCAATGGCTCATGCGCACACCATAATTCAGCGTGAAATGGGTATGTCCTCCCTGACTCGTGAAACGATAGGTATCCTGCAGATAGGCTTCCGTGCGGTTGGCATCGAGGGTATTTCTTGCCTTCATCGAGTATATCATGTAGAGGTCTTTTCCATTGTGAGGAACACTATAGCCAGCGCTGTCTCTCATCTCGTATTCTACAGAATTTTCAGAGATATGTTCCTTTTTATAGGTATATGCCACTTCGATGTCATGCTTTTTTGTCTTGTGTTTCAGGATGGCCTTGGCACTCAAGACGCGGGCTGTGAGATAGTTGCGTGCATGTTCGAAATAGGTTCCAACACCCAGATTTTCAGAGGTTTCGGTCTGATCGAGCCAGTATTGTCCCTGAATATCATATTTCTCCTGTTCCTTGCTATAGAAGGCACTTCCCAGGATAGAAAAACTGGTCTTGTCGGTGATGTTGCGGGTGATACCGAGTGTACCGAAGTAGGTGAGGAAACGGTCTTTCTCCTGTCCGTCGAAATAGACTCTGAAATTCTTTACGTCCTGCTGGGTTCCGAATGTTGTCTCTCGGTCGTGAGGGACAAAGTTGTAATGGTTGTCGGAGATATTTCCGATGAAATCTATCTTCCATCGCTTGTTGGGACTATAGCTCAGATATGTCTGGTAGTCGAGGAAATTCGGCTTGTACTCGGCCTTTGTGTCGGTGGTTCCCAGCAGGTAACTGTTGGTCTTATAGCGTATGCTGTTGAGCCATGACAACTTCTTGGTTCCCAGTCCGAAGTAGGCATCTGCCCCCAGAAGACTGGCTGCTAAAGTACCTTCTGTAACGGTCTTTTTACTGCCTTTAGGTTGCAGTTTCTTATAGGTGATGTCAAGTGCCGAACTCATCTTATCGCCATATTTAGCAGCATATCCACCCGTAGAGAATCCGATTTTATCCACCATATAAGGATTGATGACTGATAGACCTTCCTGCTGACCGCTGCGCACGAGCAAAGGGCGATATACTTCCACATTATTTATATATACGGAATTTTCGTCGAAGGCACCACCGCGCACATTATATTGCGATGACAATTCATTGTGCGTACTTACACCAGCCTGTTGCTGGATGAGACCTTCCACACCATTTCCTGATGCCGACGGTGCGAGTTTGGCATCCTCTGCCTTCAGTTCCTCGGTTTGTCCGGTCTGTATTTTCTGTCCGGTTACCTGTACTTCTGCTAACGTATTGTCATCGGTAAACAAAACCACTTGCAGGGTTTGTTTACCTTTAGGATGTCGGAGGATGCGTACCTTAGGTTTGTATCCTATCATGGTGAACTTAACTACCACGCTATCAGCTGATTGTAGGTGCATGCTAAATTCACCCTTTAAGGAGGTAAATGCCACTTTTCCCTGCTTGAGTACGGAGACGGTGGCCAGTTCTACCGGGTTGTTGTCCTGGTCGGTTACCCTTCCTTGCAGCGTGAATCCCTGAGCCATCGCCTGTGTAGCAAAAGTGAATGCCAAGATGGCAAGATATATGATTTTCTGTTTCATTTCAAATTTGTTTCTTTATCAATAACTAACGTAAGAAACGTCAAATTATTATATGAAAGAGGGTGGGAAATGCAAAAACAGTATAAAACCATTAAAATACCAAACTTATGTGATATGATTTTTCTGTTTTTTTTAGTACTTTTGCAGCCAAAAACATAAAATTAAGATTATATAAGATGAAGAAACAGACACAAGCCATCCATGTGGCCTATGAGCGCCGAGATGCTTATGATTCTTTGAGTGTGCCAGTATATAATACATTGGCATACGAATTTGATAATGCGCAAATCATGTCGGATGCCTTTACAGACAAGATTAAGGCACCAGATTATTCTCGTGTAGAAAACCCTACGGTAACCAATCTGGAGCGTCGTGTGGCTGCACTTACGGGTGCCTCTCATGCCACTGCTTTCAACTCCGGTATGGCTGCCATCAGCAATACCATGCTGGCACTGGCTTCTCAAGGTAAGAATATCGTCACCTCCAAGCATCTTTTCGGCAATACCTTTGCCTTGCTGTTTGGTACTTTGCGCCGTTTTGGTGTGAAGACACATCTGGTAGATCTCACAGATATAGAAAAGGTAAAAGAGGCGATAGATGATGATACCTGTTGCGTATTCTTGGAAATTATTACCAATCCACAGTTGGAGGTGGCAGACCTGAGTGCTCTTGCTGAAGTGGCTCATGCCAAGAATGTGCCTCTTGTGGCAGACACCACGATTATTCCTTTCACCCAGTTTTCTGCCAAGAATCTTGGTGTAGATATTGAGGTAGTATCCAGTTCTAAATATGTAAGTGGTGGTGCAACCTCGTTGGGCGGTCTGGTGATAGATTATGGTACTGAATACAATAAGGACTTTGCCAAGCGTCTTTATGGGGAGATGCTGTTTAATTTCGGAGCCTATATGACTCCACAGGTAGCATACATGCAGACCATCGGCTTAGAAACACTTGATGCCCGCTATCGCGTGCAGTCTTCCAATGCCTTGGAATTGGCCAAGAAACTCCAGACATTGTCTCAAATCAAGCGTGTCAATTATGTGGGGCTGGAGGATAATCCTTTCCATGAGTTGGCTGTCAAGCAGTTTGGAAATACGGCTGGAGCTATGATCTGTATTGACTTGGAAAGCAAGGATGCCTGTTTCAGCTTCATCAACAATCTGAAGTTGATTCATCGTGCCACCAACCTGTTTGACAACCGTTCGCTTGCCATTCATCCTGCTAGCACGATTTTCGGAGCTTTCCCAGAGAGGATGCGTGCAAGTATGGATGTCTTGGATACGACAATCCGATTCAGCGTAGGTCTTGAGGATGTAGAGGATTTATTTGAGGACATCAAGCAGGCGTTGGAGTAAGTGAAGAGTGAAGAACGAAGAGTGAAGAATTCAATTGCTGATACTAATTATAAAGTTCAAAGCTCAAAGCCAAAGTTCAAAGTAAAAAAGTTCAATGTGAAAAAAGTATGAAATACGATTTTGATAAGATTATAGACCGTTCTGGCAGTGGTGACCTCAAGCATGAGGCTTTGCTGCCACGATGGGGAAGAAACGATCTTCTTCCTCTCTGGGTGGCTGATATGGATTTTGAGACACCTGCATTTATCACAGATGCCATCAAAGCCCGTCTGGAGCATTCTCTCTTCGGCTATACCGTAGAGCCTGAAGACTTTCTGCCATCTATCATAGACTGGGTGAGAGACCATCACCAGTGGGATGTCAAACGGGAGTGGATCCGTTTTATTCCTGGTATTGTCAAGGGCATCGGCATGGTCATCAATGTGTTTACCAAAGAAGACGAGAAGGTTATTATCCAGCCACCAGTTTATCATCCGTTCCGTCTTACCCCAGAGGGCAATGGCAGGGAAGTAGTGTTCAATCCGCTGAAAATGCGTGAAGATGGATATTATGAGATGGATTTCGATCATTTGGAGGAGGTTTGCGATGAGAAGTGCAAGGTGTTCATTCTCTGCAATCCTCATAATCCGGGTGGTATAACCTGGGATCGAGAAACCTTGCAGCGCCTCGCTGATTTCTGTTATGAGCATCATCTGATCGTGATTTCGGATGAGATACATGCCGATATGGCCATCTTCGGGCATAAGCATATTCCGTTTGCATCAGTCTCCGATAAGGCGCGTGAAATCAGTATTACTTTCCAGGCACCCAGCAAGACCTTCAATATCGCAGGTATCGTGAGCAGTTATTCTATTATTCCTAATGAGGAAATTCGCCGCAAATTCTATGGGTGGTTGAGTGCCAATGAGTTGGATGAGCCGACAATCTTTTCGCCAATAGCCACGATTGCAGCTTTCCGTCATGGAGAGGAGTATCGCCAGCAGATGCTTGCCTATATTGAAGAAAATATCCGTTTCGTAGAGGATTTCTGCCGTGAACATATTCCGGGCATCCGTCCTTTGCGTCCTCAGGCTTCCTTCCTGGTTTGGCTCAACTGTAGGGATTTGCATCTCAACCATGAACAGTTGCTTGACCTCTTTATCGATAAGGCTCACCTGGCACTGAATGATGGTGAAATGTTTGGTCCTGGTGGTGAGGGATTCATGCGCTTGAATGTGGCGAGTCCCCGCATGATTATCAGACAGGCTCTCGAACAATTGGCAGAAGCTGTTGGAAAGCAATTATAGATAATGGGAATTCTTTAAGAGCAGAATATAATAAATCATAATCCCCCGTAGCTGATACGATATCGCATCAGTTGCGGGGGATTATGATTTTTGGCAATTTTGAACACATTGTGATATTTTATGAATAGTAAGATGTAGTGGAAAAGTCGTAACTTTGCACCTGATATCATAAACTGGCATATATCATAACGCCAGAATTGGTTCTACATATAGGAATATAACATAAAAACCAAAAGAATTCAATAGAAAAAATGAAGAAAATATTTTTATTTTGTATTGCGCTCGGTGCTTTCTCTGCTATGCAAGCACAGGAGATGCTCACGCTGAGCCAGTGCTTGCAGATGGCTGTAGATAACAACCTTTCACTGCAGAAAAGCCGTAATGAGATAGCAAAAGGAAAATACTCTATCAGTGAAAATCAGGCTAAGTTGCTCCCACAAATTAATGCGGTAGCCCAACTTAATGACAATTTTACTCCGCCCGTATCGGTTACAGACGGTTCGGCATACGGAAAGCCTTACAATGTGACTAAAACCTTGCAGTATAATGCTTCGGCAGGGCTCCAACTCCAGATGCCTCTCTATAATCAGATGCTATATACGGCCATTGATATAGCTAAGATTGCGGACCAGCTCAACAAACTCTCTTATGAAAAGGCACGTGAGGATCTCATCATGCAGACTGCTAAAATGTATTATATGGCACAGAATACCTCTGAACAGATACGTCTCGTGAACGACAATATCAAGCGACTGGAAGAACTTCGTGACATCACTCAGGCTTTCTACGACAACCAGATGAGTCTTGAGGTGGATTTGAAACGCGTGAACCTCAATATAGAAAACTTGACCGTACAGCGCGATAATGCTGCAGCCATGCTCGAACAGCAGTACACTATGCTCAAGTATGTTATCGACTATCCTGCTGATAAGAATATCAAGGTGACGGATGTGAATCCTAATCAGATAGAAACCGTGAAAGCGGATGGTCTGAATGTCAATCTCTATGAATTGCAACTTCTGCAGCAGAAAAAGGAACTGACTCAGAAACAGATCAAACTGGCAAAGGATGGTTATCTGCCATCAGTCAGTCTGACTGGTAGTTTGATGTACTCTGCTTTTACCGATAAAATAGAGCATTGGATTCACTCGGGCGATTCTAATCACTGGTATGGTTCCAACGGTCTCGGCGTCCAGTTGAGAGTGCCTGTATTTGACGGATTCGAAAAGCGCTCAAAAATCAGAAAGGCTAAAGTGGAGGCGGAGAGTGCCCGAATTGGTTATGAGGATGCACTCAAGGGTATGCAGGCCAACTATGTGAATGCTGTAAGTGAGGTAAACAACAGTCAGCGCAACTATAAGAAACAGTTGGATAATTATGTGCTTGCACAGGATGTCTATAATGTGACTGCCGACCAGTATAAGGAGGGCGTAACTTCCATGACAGCTGTGCTTCAGGATGAGATGCGTATGAGTGAGGCTATGAACAATTATCTGAATGCTTATTATCGCTACAAGGTGGCCAATCTGTCTCTGCTTAAACTCACAGGGCAGTTGGAACAGGTGAAGTAAGCTTGCTTGTGACGGTGTCTGATTATGGTAATAAATAGACGGAGATTTTAAAAACAAGGAAATATTGAATAAATAGAAAACAACAAATAAAGATTATAAAGGAATAAAATATGGAACAGAACGAAAAAGAAACTATAGGAGTAAAGAGTGAAGGAAATGTAGAATCTACTCCTCAGACAACTCAGGAATCACATGAGGAAACTGCCAAGAAACTGAAGAAGCAGAGAACCCGTCAGATTGTGGCCAGTCTCATCGGTATAGCAATCCTGGCTTTCGGACTTTGGAAAATCGTCTGTCTTTTCTTGGATTACAGTTCAAACGAAACGAGCAATGATGCTCAGATAGAACAGTATATCTCACCGGTAAATCTTCGTGCCTCCGGTTATATAGCAAAGATTTATTTCAAGGAGCATCAGGAGGTGCACAAGGGCGATACGCTTCTTGTACTCGACGACCGTGAGTACCGTATTCGTCTGATGGAGGCTGAGGCTGCCCTGAAGGATGCCAAGGCTGGAGCCAATGTGATAGATGCTACCCAGCAGACTACGGAGACTTCTGCTTCTGTTTATTCTGCTTCTATTGATGAAATCGAAGTACGCCTGGCTAAGCTTGCCAAGGACTGTGAGCGATATCGCAATCTGGTAGAAAAGAAGGCGGCTACTCCTATCCAGTTGGAGCAGCTTGAAGTGGAATATGCTGCAACCAAGAAGAAGTTGGAGTCTGTAAGAAAGCAACAGGCTGCTGCCTACAAGGGAGTCAACGAGGTTTCTACTCGCAAGCAGAATGTGGCTGCTGCCATCGAACGTGCTCAGGCTGCAGTGGAAATGGCTAAGTTGAATCTCTCTTACTGTGTGGTGGTGGCTCCATGTGACGGAAAGTTAGGACGCCGCTCTATCGAGGAGGGACAGATGGTGAACGCTGGTACTACCATTACCTATATCCTGCCTAATAACCAGAAATGGGTGATTGCCAACTACAAGGAAACGCAGGTAGAGAACCTCTATGTAGGGCAGAAGGTCCGCATGACGGTGGATGCTGTAAGCAATAAGGAGTTTGAGGGTACGGTAACTGCAATCTCTGGCGCTACGGGTTCTAAGTACTCACTCGTTCCGACAGATAATTCAGCTGGTAACTTTGTGAAGATCCAGCAGCGTGTGCCTGTCAGAATTGATTTCACCAATATCAGTAAGGAGGATAATGCCCGACTGGCTGCTGGTATGATGGTAGTAGTGAAGGCTGAAAGAAAATAAGCGCAGAAAGGAAATAAGTAACATGAAAGAAAATGTTGGAAGAAATCAAGTAACATGTTAGAAGAATATAAGAATTATCCATTTTATGACTGGGTGCCGAAACCTCTTGGCATCATCTTCATGATCATCCTCTTCGTGCCGATGATTACGATGAGCGGTGTCTATTCTGCTAATAGCGGCGAGATGATGAGCGGACTGGGCATTCAGTCGGAATACATCGCTTTTGCCGGTTTCTGCACCTCCATAGGAATGGCGGCTTTCTCTCCATTCTTCTATGAATTGGTGTGCATCCGAAGAGAGAAGATGATGTGCATCGTGGGGTTCTCCATTCTCTTTATACTCAGTTTTGTCTGTGCTCAGACCGACTCTTTGTTTATTCTCGGACTGTGCAGTTTGCTGATGGGTTTTGTGCGCCAGACTCTCTTGATGGCGCATCTCTTCGTGCTCATCAAATATGCTTTCGGCATAGAGGCAACCAAAAATATCACTCCGGGATGCGAACCTACTACGGAAGAGGCCTGGGATGCTGTTGACAGCGAAAAGATGGTGTCGCAGCCTGTCATCTATCTTTTCTTCATGATCATCGGTCAGCTCGGTACCTGGCTTACAGCATGGTTGGCATACGCTTATGAATGGAAGTATGTGTATCATTTCATGATGGCATTCATGCTGGCGGGCATTATCATCGTCTTCTTCACCATGCCTTATCATAAGTATCCGATGCCGAAGTTCCCCATCACGATGTCGAAGTTTGGCAATGTGACGGTGTTCAGTATCATGCTCTGCTCCTTTGTCTATGTCATGGTCTTCGGCAAGACCTTAGACTGGTTTGATGATGGGTCGATCCGTTTCTCTACGATAATCTGCATCATCTTCACGGGCTTGTTCATCTATCTGGAGTTGACCCGCCGTTCTCCTTATTTTATGATGGAGGTATTTAAGTTGAGAGTCATCAATTATGGCATCATGCTTTTCTTCCTCCTGATGGTGTGCAATTCCAGTGCGATGTTTGTCAATGTCTTCACCAATGTCGGTATGAAGATAGACAATTGGCAGAATGCCACCTTGGGCAACTGGGTGATGGTGGGATATACTGTGGGCCTGATCTTTGCCGTAATAGCCAGGGCGAAGGGAGTACACCTCAAGTGGATGTACTCGTTGGGCTTTCTTTTCATTGGAGCTTATGCCCTGTATATGTATTTCGAGGTGCAGAATGATGGTATGTATGAGCGCATGAAGTGGCCTATTATCATTCGTTCTACGGGAATGATGCTGCTCTATTCGCTCATCTCCACGATAGCCAACCAGCGTATGCCTTACCGGTTTATGTCCACTTGGGTCTGCATCATGCTTACCGTGCGTATGGTCATTGCTCCAAGTATCGGTTCGGCTCTCTACACCAATGTACTTCAGCATCGCCAGCAGTATTATGTAACACGGTTTGCGCAGGACTTCGACCGTACGAGCATTCAGACTGCCAATACTTACGATCAGACAGTACGTGGTATGAAATATCAGGGGAAAAGTGATGCTGAGGCTCAGGAAATGGCGGCCATGTCGGTTAAGGGAAAAGTACAGGTGCAGGCTACGCTTACCACCATCAAGGAAATGGCTGGATGGACTTTCTATGGTTGTCTGGCTTGTGCCCTGCTGATGCTTGTCATCCCATGGCGTAAGCGTAATCTGAAAGAATTGACTCGGGAGTATCTGCTGAAGAATGTGAATATACATTCGCTCGGAAGAAGATAGGATTGTGCTAAAATTTCATAAATTAGCAAGATATTCTGCGAAATGAAATGATATTTTGTTATCTTTGTCATTTTAGAAACGTGGGAATCAACATTGGCTCCCATGCCGTTAACGAAGAAATCATCATGGAGATAACAGATAATATCATCATCAGTGAAGCCAATGAGTTTCCTCATTCTCTGATGCAACCTTTTTATTCTGACTTTGTCGGAATCATTATTTGTCAACAAGGGATGTTCCGTTTCTGTGTAGATGGAACATCCTTTGTCGCATCTGCTGGAGACACCGTTTTTCTCTCCAAAGGTCTTATGTTTCAAGTTTTGGAAACTTCTCAGGACCTACAGTTTACATTGCTTTTTTATCGTGTAGAACAGATTCGCCACATGTTAGGAAATACCATTGTTGCCATGCGGCTTTATTCTACTCTTTATCCCCAGTCGTGTGTCGTCATGCATACGGAATATGAAGGAATGCTGAATGATTATATTCGGATGCTCCACACATTGGAATGCCAGACGCTGCGAGATTCTTATAGTTGTCATGAGCAAAACCTGCTTCTCATGGCTGTCACCTATAGGCTCTGCAGTATCTTCTCTGCATCTTTCAAACCCGTAGGGAAGGAGATGGACCGCAAAATAGAAATCTTCGAAACTTTAGTGAAGTTGATAGAGCAGAATTTTATGCGTGAACGCAGTGTGGCTTTCTATGCAGACAAACTCTGTGTCACTTCGAAATATCTCACAGTAATGGTGAAATCTCTGTGTGGAAAGACCGTGCAGCAGCTTATCTTCAAGGCGATTATCCGTCGCAGTATCTACTTGATGAAGAATACCAATAAGACCATATTGCAGATAGCTACAGAATTGAGTTTTCCAAATGCTTCCGCCTTCGGTACGTTTTTCAAAAAACATACGGGGCTTTCTCCTATGAATTACCGCCATGCAATGGAATTATAGGGGAGAGGAAAACAGAATTGTAGTGGGAATAAATATCGTAGTGAGAACAAGAAAGTAAAGTGGGAGAGAATATAGACTTTTAATGGGATAAAATGAGAGGGCATATCAAAGTCGCAGTGACTTTTGATACGCCCTCTTGTATTGATTATCTATTAGGCAGTAAACAACTTGGCGAAAGCTTCAGCTGTCTTGCCTGTATATACTACCATCTCTGTGACTGGTTTGTAACCGAAATCCTGGAATGAAAGGAGTTGGGTGGCAACAAACTGATGGTCATCCGAGAGGCAAGCCTCCAACTTTACATTGCCCATGCTGATGGCAGATACAGGAAACTTATTGATAGCAGTTTCCACATCGTTAGGAGCTGCAGAAAGGATGTTGCCCAACTTCTTTCCATCCTCTGCGGAGTATTCTTTCTCCTTTATCTTAATCACACTGTTGGTTGGTTTGTAAATGAGCTTGCAGCTCAAACCTAAGAAACCTTTCTTTACTTCTATATCATTGAGTGCCATCACATCGGCACCCATCTCTAAATGATTAATCTTTGCCATATTCTTTAATTACTTATTCTTTTCTTGTTTATAAATCTCGAACCGTCTCTTTATGTTCGAATTGTTTTTATATGTCCAAACAGTCTTTGTATGTTCGAGCATACTTATATATATAGAACTGTTTTTATAAAATATAAGGGTGGGTGTGACCTATCTTATCGTATGCAGATAGCATGCGGTAAAACAGAATGAGATATAAAAAGAGAAGAATAAGTACTAACACCGTAGATGTCGCAGGCAAATGACGTAATATTTGCTGGCGACATCAAAGTGGATAGGGGCAGTTTCCATACGGAAAGACTCCATGCCACTTATATTTGCAGTTAGAAGTGAAGATAAAAACTTGATTTTATTAAAAAGCAAACTACTTGTAGATGAATTGCTCTGGATATTGCCATTTGGCAATAATCGCTGTGGACGATTGCTGCATACGCGATAGGCGATTGTAGAAGCATCTTCCAACTGTGCATCTTGCTTGTTTTGCTTGTGTTCTACCTGAGTAAGTCGATCCTCGGAATGGATTATTTCTGATGACTCTGCGAATGGCAGACTCAAAGTTTCTGGGACGGATGACGCCTTACCATAGTTTGTGAAAACCATGGACATCAGGAAGATGATGTATAATGCCAACTGTCTCATAACTTTATCTATTGATCGACTTTGTTTTATCTATGATTGATTCATCTATAGATTTGATTTCATGGACTTTTCCATGCGATTTGGTGCAAAGTTACGAATTTTATCTGAAATCTGCAAATCTTTAGTAGATGTTTTAGTTTCTTTATTACTTTTGTGTCATAAAAGAGGGGGCTTCGGTGTCTCAATTTGAGTACCCGAAGCCCCCTCGCTTTATCGTTATAAGAATCTACATTATTTACCTGACAATTGCTTTGCCATGTTCTCTGCAGCTCTTCTTCCGTCGCCCATAGCGAGAATCACAGTAGCACCACCTCTTACGATGTCGCCACCGGCATAGATTTCTGGTTGTGAACTCTGCATCTGCTCGTTTACTGCAATTGTGTTCTTTCTGCCAAGTTCCAGTCCCTCGATACTCTGAGGAACGAGTGGGTTAGGGCTAACACCTACTGCCACAATCACCTGGTCGCACTCTATTGTGATGGTCTCTCCTGTAGCTTCAGGGCGGCGACGGCCGCTGGCATCAGGTTCGCCCAACTGCATCACGTCGAGTACAACAGCCTTTACAGCTCCCTTCTCGTCAGCCTCATATTCCTTAGGGTTATGGAGTGTCAGGAAGGTAATGCCTTCTTCCTTGGCATGCTTTACTTCTTCCAGTCGGGCTGGCATTTCTGCTTCTGAGCGTCGATAGACCAGAGTGACATCTGCACCCAAGCGCTTCGCAGTACGGCAACTGTCCATAGCTGTATTTCCACCGCCTACAACTACTACTTTCTTGCCTAAGTTGATAGGTGTGTCGCTATGAGGGTTGGCTGCGTCCATCAGGTTCACGCGGGTCAGGTACTCATTGGATGACATAATGTTCAAGGCATTCTCGCCAGGAATATTCATGAAGTTAGGAAGGCCTGCACCAGAACCCACGAAGATGCCCTTGAAACCCTGTTCGTTCAGGTCTTTCACGGAAATTGTCTTACCGACAATGCAGTCGGCAATGAATTTTACACCCATTTTCTGAAGATTCTCAATCTCTACATCCACGATGGCATTAGGCAGACGGAACTCAGGAATACCATATTTCAATACTCCGCCAATCTCGTGAAGTGCCTCGAATACTGTTACGTCGAATCCTTTCTTGGCCATATCGCCTGCGAAACTCAAACCGGAAGGACCAGAGCCTACTACTGCTACCTTTATACCATTGGCAGGTTCCAGTTCAGGAACGGAAATGTTTCCGCTCTGGCGCTCGTAGTCAGCTGCAAATCGCTCAAGATATCCGATTGCCACTGCAGGCTCGTTCATTTTGAGGTGGATACATTTGCTCTCGCATTGTTTCTCCTGCGGGCATACACGACCGCAAACAGCAGGAAGGGCTGAGGTATTCTTGAGAACCTTAGCTGCTGCGAGGAACTGACCGCGCTCGATATTCTTGATGAAAGATGGAATATTGATGCTTACAGGACAACCTTCCATACAGGTAGGCTTTGGACAGTCCAGGCATCGCTTGGCTTCTGTCAATGCCATCTCCTTGGTCAAACCGATATTGACCTCTTCTGTTCGTGTGGTGGCACGGTATACTGGATCCAACTCAGGCATCTTGACACGCTCTATGGCAGTGCGCTCTTTTGCTTTCATCGAAGTGCGTAACTGCTTGCGCCACTCAGAGTTACGGTCGGTAAGCTCAGCGATACTTTCAGTAGTAGGCTCTACGTCCATCGTTACATCTGTCGTCTCCTTATTCTTGTTTGTTTCTACTGTTGCAAGGTGCTCTTCGAAATGCTCCATCTCTTCACGCTCTGCATCCTTGAAGGTACCCATGCGCTTGAACATCTCATCCCAGTCAACCAATGCTCCGTCAAACTCAGGACCGTCGATGCAGACAAACTTGGTCTTGCCGCCAATGGTCAATCGGCAGGCACCGCACATACCTGTACCATCCACCATAATCGTATTGAGGGATACGTCTGTAGGGAGATTATATTTCTGAGTCAGGAGACAGCAGAATTTCATCATGATAGGAGGGCCGATGGCAAATACCTTGTCGATATGCTCCTGATTAATGAGCTTTTCGATGCCGACAGTAACAACACCTTTCTCGCCGTAACTTCCGTCATCGGTCATGATAATCAGTTCATCGCTGGAAGCGCGAACTTCGTCTTCCATAATTACCAATTCCTTGTTGCGACCAGCAATCACAGAGAGAACACGGTTGCCTGCATCTTTGAGGGCACGCATGATAGGGAGCATAGGAGCTACACCTACACCACCGCCCGCACAGATCACTGTACCATAGTTCTCGATATGGGTTGGGTTGCCGAGAGGACCCACAACATCATGAATTTCATCTCCTTCGTTGAGACTACAGAGTTTGGTAGATGATAATCCTACTTTCTGCACAACCAGAGTGATGGTGCCTTTTTCTATGTCTGCATCAGCGATGGTCAGAGGCATACGCTCACTGTTGGCATCCACACGAATGATGACGAAGTTACCTGCCTTGCGGCTTTTAGCTATCAAAGGTGCTTCTACGTCGAAGCGATAAACCTTCTCTGAATATTGTATTTTTTTGATAATCTTGTTCATGGGGTTATTTTTGGTTATTATGTTTACTCTATAAGTTGTTTTTGTATAATTTGGTTCCGTGATAAAAAAGCAAAAGGATAACGTCGGCTGCATTTCTACAGCCGATGTTATCCTCGTACTTAATATTGTTGACCAGTGAATCCCAGCCAGATATTTGAATTAATTGATGTTCTTACTCTGATTAATCGAAGTTCTTATCATCCAACATCTCGAAACCGCAGTAAGGTACCAATACCTTTGGTACACGGATACCCTCTGGTGTCTGGTTGTTTTCCAAGATGGTTGCTACGATACGTGGCAAGGCGAGAGCAGAACCGTTCAATGTGTGGCAAAGCTCAATCTTCTTGTCCTCTGCATGACGATAGCGGCAGTGGAGGCGGTTAGCCTGATAGCTCTCGAAGTTGGATACTGATGAAACCTCCAACCAGCGACCCTGTGCTGCACTCCATGTCTCGAAGTCGTAGCAGATAGAAGAGGTGAAACTCATATCACCACCGCAGAGACGGAGGATATGATATGGCAACTCCAACTTCTTCAAAAGACCCTCTACGTGGTCAAGCATCTCGTTCAAGCTCTCGTAAGAGTGACCTGGTTTGTCGATACGTACAATTTCTACCTTGTCAAACTGGTGCAAGCGGTTCAAACCACGCACGTCCTTACCATAGCTACCTGCCTCACGACGGAAGCAAGCAGAGTAAGCACAACGCTTGATAGGGAGATCCTTCTCGTCGAGGATAACATCGCGGAAGATGTTGGTTACAGGAACCTCGGCAGTAGGGATAAGGAAGAGGTTGTCGAGATTAGCATGATACATCTGACCCTCTTTGTCTGGCAACTGACCTGTGCCGCGACCAGAATCCTCATTTACTACATAAGGAGGCTGAATCTCGAGGTATCCACTCTTGCGAGCTTCATCCAGGAAGAAAGCCTCAAGCGCACGCTGGAAACGGGCCATCTTGCCGATATATACAGGGAAGCCAGCACCAGTAATCTTCACACCGAGGTCGAAGTCAACGAGGTTGTACTTCTTCAGGAGATCCCAGTGGCAGAGAGCATCTGGACCGAGGTTAGGCTTTTCGCCACCTTCTTTGACAACCACGTTGTCTGCTGCATCCTTACCCTCAGGTACCTGCTCGCAAGGAATGTTAGGGATTTCGAGCAACTGGTTGGTCATATCATTCTGAGCTTTCTCCATAATCTCTTCAAGTGCCTTGGCGTCAGCCTTGAGCATAGCTACCTGAGCCTTTGCGGATTCAGCTTCTTCTTTCTTGCCTTCTTTCATCAAAGCACCGATCTGCTTTGCAAACTGGTTGGCTTGCTGCTTGTTGTTGTCAAGCTTCTGCTGAGCCTCACGACGGATTTTGTCGTACTCCAATACTTTCTCTACGGCCTCACGAGCATTAGGAAAATGCTTTTTTTCAAGACCTTTGACTACACGTTCAGTCTCTTCACTGATAAGTTTAAGTGTAAGCATAAGATATATATTTTTTATTTAAAATTATTAATCACGGTAAACGTTATTTGCTAACTGAAGGCAAAATTACAAAAAATATTTCTTTTAGCGCAATAAAATGGGTAGAAAATGTTGTTTTAGGGACAAAAATAAGTACAAATGGGCTTATTGGGTAGAAACGAAGAAAGCCTGCATCGTCTGATGCAGGCTTCTATGTTGTTTGTTTGGAATAAGTTTTTCTAAAACTTTAAAATTTAAGCGTCAGCTTTCTTGGTCTTCTCAGCATAAACCTCAGGAGAGAGAACAGAAACTGTACTCTTATCCTTGCGGCCCTTGTGGAAGTAAACGATACCGTCTGTCAAAGCATACAATGTATCATCCTTACCCTGAGCTACATTCTCACCTGGGAAGTGCTTGTTACCACGCTGACGAACGATGATGTTACCAGCGATGATGCTCTGGCCACCCCAGATCTTAACGCCTAATCTTTGTGAAGCTGATTCACGGCCGTTCTTAGAACTACCAACACCTTTCTTATGTGCCATTTCTAATTCCTCCTAATTTAAGCGATTACAGATTTGATTGTTACCTCTGTGAACTGTGCACGATGACCGTTCTTCTTGCGATAGTCCTTGCGGCGCTTCATCTTGAAGACGATTACCTTGTCACCCTTTACGAGTGGGTTCACAACTTCTACTACTACTTTTGCACCCTCTACAGTTGGGGCACCGACAGTGATTGCGCCGTCTTTGTCAACGAGCAAAACCTTGTCGAACTCAACAGTCTTACCTGCTTCTACATCCTTGATGTGATGTACGAAGAGCTTCTTGCCCTCCTCAGCCTTGAACTGCTGACCGTTAATTTCTACGATTGCGTACATTTAATTATTTATATAAACGGGTTTTTCCGCGAGGCGTCCTGCTTCGTGCCGGATCTTGACCGAGCCCCAACGAACTAAACTTTTCTGTAACAACTGCCCAATCCATGAGCATTCGGAGTGCAAAATTACAAATTATCTTCGATATAAACGAATATTGCTTTCCTAAAGGATTGTGTTTTATGAAGAATTAACAGATTGATGCTTCGTAGAGCTTTCTTTTTAGAGCTTTTAAGACTCTTCGGCGTCTTTATTGGATACTTTTCCATCCTACTAGCTGATCGCATCGGTCTGTCGTTCCCTTGTAGTATATCAGTGCATCATATCTGTTGGCTGTCTGGTAGAAGTCACCGTCTGTTGATACGTGTCTTGTGCTGCCATCATTTCTTAAAACTAGGTACTGGTAACTGTAGTAGCCTTGCTTCAGTTTCACTTCTGCGTGATAGCAGTGGGTACTTTCGTCATATTCCATCAGATATTCTGGCGCAAATGAATCGTTGGTCCAGAATCCGTTCAGATATACGTCTCCGTCTTGTCTGGGTGCCTTCAGGGTGAAGTGTACGGTGGCGTAGTCGCTTTTGCTGTTGTTGCCTATATTGTCGCTGTTGCGGATGTAGAAGGCTCCTTGTCCGCTTTCATCGTATACATAGCTGGGTCTGGGTTCGTCGGGGATGACGTAGGCATGGTAGTTCTTGCCGTCCCTGTCTATTCGTTCAATGCCCATGGTTGGGTGGTCGAGGTCTAGCATTTCAAACTTGTGATATTCGTTTCCTGCCTTGAAGATGAGTTGTCTGTTGTGTGCCCAGCTCATTTGGTCTGCGCTTTGATAATCGGGTTTGGCATTTACGACAGCATTGTCCCATCTTCCGTTTTGCAATACGACGGTTTTAATCTGTTGATTCGGTGCTGTTGCGTGAATGTTCCTGTAGTCTACGGTCATTTTTACCTGCTGGTGGGCTCCATTGTTGTCGATGTCCGTATTTGATGTGTATGCCAGGGCTACGTTCAGCTTGGGATCTACCACCATAAAGTATGCGGTAAACATGATGTTTTCACCCTCTTCTGCGTTGTCGTCGTAAACGGTCAGCTTGTAGTTGCCGCTCATCTTGATTCTGCAGTTTTCGTTGGGGATGGATAGGTGATAATGGGTGTATTGGTGATTGGTATTGAGTGATTGTTCTATGTCGTCAATTACCAGTTCGCCGTTGAAACCTTGCAGATAGTCGGTGTCAAAGAGACCTTCCGATTCCTTCCAGTTAGCTTCGCAGTGAGTAATCTTGTAGGTGTATCGGTGGTAGTCGTGGGTCATGTCGTCAAAGTCTATGTTGATGGCGTTTCCTCCTAGTTGCGTGATAGGCATGCTTAGCCAGTCGGTTCCTGATACCACTTGCAGTGATGCGATGCGACTGTTGTGAATCATGTTGTATTGCGCTTTGCCCGTTTGTGGAACGGCAGCAAAGAGGATAGCATGAAAGATGATGCTTTTGATCTTGAGTGATATGCTTGGGAAATATTTTTTCATATTTATAGTCATGCGTTTATTGTGATTCTGTTTATCTTTATCTTTTGCAAAGATACGGCAAATAGGGGAGAGTACCAAACAAAAGGGCAAAAAAATAACTTGCAATAGTCTCTTAAAGACTGAATGCAAGCTTAAACAATCTAACTAATACATGAAAAACACTGTAGTCGATAGGGGAATCGAACCCCTATGCCAAGATTGAGAATCTTGTATCCTAACCATTAGATGAATCGACCAACGGTACATTTTTTGAAGTCAGCTTGCGGAAGGTGGGGGATTCGAACCCCCGGTACGGTTACCCGCACGGCAGTTTAGCAAACTGCTGGTTTCAGCCACTCACCCAACCTTCCAGTCGGAAATCGTTACCGAATCAACAAGCATCGTTCTCAAATGCGGTTGCAAAGGTACTACTTTTTTCCGGTTCTACCAAATTTTTCAGCGATTATTTTTCAATAAAAATGCACTTTTTTTGTAACCCGCTCATTTTCAGGACCCCATTTTTGGGCTTTTTTTCTTCAAAAATGCCGTTTCATGTAAAAATGCCGTTAAAAGTGCAAAAAGCGCCAAGTTGGGTGCAAGTGTAAAACGTATGTGAAAAGCGTATGATTGGGATTATAAGCATATTCTTTTCTATGAGAAAATAAAAAAAGGCAGATTTCCAACCTGGGAAATCTGCCTTTTTAAAAGGAAAGGGTCGCTCGATGATGTGATGAAACTCCGAATGTCAGTAACATTTGAGAGCTCTCCGCTTTTGTAATCCACCGGCTTTGCAGCTTAGTTGACATGTCAGTTTATGTGGCCCGCCATTGGCAAGAGAAGTCTTCTCGGTTTCATAAGTGTAATTTGATGAGTATCCCGATCGAACCGAAACGACCCTTATTCCTTCTGGCACCCATGCATCATCACGATGCAACGGTGCAAACATCTTAGTCATTATTTGATAATGCAAAGATAATGCAATATTTTGAAACTACCAAATGTTTTAGCTGTTTTCTTCGAATATTTTTTCGAAATATTTTCTCAACTCTGTTTTGTCCTCTATGATATTGCGCAGTTCGTTGAGCGCTTTCTCGTTAGGGGAGTTGGGAATCCATAACCTGATGTATCCGTTTCGTGAATATTTCTCGTCCATGTGCTGGCTGAACCGCTCCCATTGCTGCTCCTTGTCATAATCTGGATTGTTTTCTTTGCCATGCTGTATGGCGCGTAGAAATATTTCGTGAACATCAATGTCGCGATCGGCTTCTGCAACAATCTTGCCATAGATGCTGCGAGGCTGACGGCTGGATGAAGCCCGATGGTCCTCAACAGCTTCTTTCATGATTTTTATCTGCTCCGGACTGAACCAGCGCTTCAGTCTTGCATCTGCCTGCAGAATCTTACCGCTGGTGATGTGGTGAATGGCACGTGGTCCGCTCATTCCCAGGTCGTGGTAAGCGGCTATTACATACACCATATCGATGTCG
>OIYG01001136.1_pt1 | contig 21268 bp, 21 predicted proteins | sample 1587861 | NCBI WGS metagenome assembly OIYG01 (sample SAMN03283272) | human gut metagenome | biome: human-associated habitat; material: feces | host: Homo sapiens | place: Peru | collected 2012 | reverse complement strand
CATTATACCCCCCCCCCCTAGGGATTTGGCAAGATACTTATTCTCTTTTTTATTTTTTACTGTACAGTTAATTATAAACCTCCACTATCAAATTTTTATTTGGTAAATTATTCCATAAAAAAACAACCTTTTTTAAGGTTGTTTAATTAAACCATCTCATCAATACTTCTTTAGGTATAAATCCGACTTGTTTTTTATTCATTTGACCATCTCTAAATAATATTAAAGTAGGTATTGACATAACTCCAAACATTTTAGCAATATCTTCTCTTTCATCAACATTCACTTTAATTACTTTTAGATCTGGTAATTCTCTTGCTAATTCTTCTATAACTGGAGATAACATACGACATGGTCCACACCAGTCAGCATAAAAATCCACTAAAACCATACCCTCTTTTATTTCACTATTAAAATCTTCGTTTGTTAAATGTTTTATCATAATCTTTCTCCTATCTATAATTATTAAGTATTGAATCGATTCCAGGAATTCTTATTTTCCCATAATCAATTAATTTTTCAACGTAACTTACTGAGATCATTTTATGTTTAAGCATAATATTTATTGCTTCTCTATTAAATTCGTCACTATCCATATTATCTTTATTATTTTCTATTAGTTTATATACATCATTAACGGTATCACCAACACTTGATACTACATTTGTTAGTATTGGAGTTGAAGAAAGAATACGATCTTTAAATTTAGAGTCATTCATAATTCCTACATCTAACATAGGTTGGTTAAATAAAAATACAACAAAAAATGCGATAATATAACCCTCAATAGCTCCAACTATAGCTCCTAATATTTTAGATGGAATCCCTAAGATAATAGTATATTTTAATATTTTTTCAATAAATCCTGTTACTGTTAGTATTACATTAAATATAACCATAATTACTGCAAAGACAAGAACAAATGCAATTAATTGGTATAAGATAATATTTAATACTGTAGCTCCTTCTACTATTCCTCCAAATTTAAAGAAAGGTAGATGTAAGCTAAACCATTCAGCAAGAGGATTTTTTAATTTAAACGATATAATAAATACTAATAAGAATCCTACTGTCATTACAATTTCTTTTAATACTCCACGCTTAAATCCAACCACACTAGCACATAGGATTAATAATATAATCAATACATCAATAATATTCATAACTCCTCCTTATTATATTATAGTAAGTTTTTTAAATTTATATTAATATACTTTTGTGTCACTAATAGTATTGTTACAGCATAATACCGAAGTATCTTTGTTATTAGTACTAACTTTAATATTTACATTAGGTCCAATCCAAGATAGTACGTGTTCAGCATATTTTTGATCACCTACTGAGATAATATCACGATAATCCATCCAACTAATATTATTAGGATCGTTTAATATTGCTTGTTTAGTAGTACCGTTTTTCATAGCGCACTCTGTAAGTATCTTGTTCATGTTTCCATATCCCATATTGTAACACTGGATACCTGCTAAAACATTGTAATTCATATATTCCATTGCATTCTGTAAAATCATGCATCCAATTTTAATATTGGTTTCCACGTTTCCAAGCATTTCATTAGTAACTTCAAATCTTTCTTTTTTGCCCGTATCAAAATTATAGGCTGATACTTCATGACCTACCCATACTGAATTTTGAATTTGCATTAGTCCTGTTGCACCGCCCTTATCCATAATGCTAGAGTGAACTCCTCGTTCTTGGGTAGCAATAGCAGTAACTAAAATAGGATCAAGTCCATAATCTTCTGCATATTTTTCTATAATATCACCATACAGTGCTTTTGTTTTTCTTGCTTTTTCAGTATTAGATCTGTCTTCATAATTGATACTTATCGTATTAGAATCTGAAGTATTATTAGCGACCTTATTATCAACAAATACTAGATTATCAATAGAAAATTCATCATCTTTATTACCTACTTCAACGATTTCAATGTTGGTAGGAGGATTATCCTTAACAGATTCTTCTGCCTTTGCTCCCAACATAAAGTGTGCCGTTGTAGCAAGAGTTGCAAGAACAACAGCCCCGGCTACCAATTGAAGCCCAGAATGTTTATTTGTGCGTTTAACTTTAGGTGCAGTATTTAGTCCTTTTTTCTCTCTAGACTTTTTTATCTCTCTTATCCTATCTTGTTGCATAGCCTTATCCACTTTTTTAATCATTGGTGCCATAACCATTTCGTAGCGGTCTAATCTATCACAATTAATAAAGTCAACTACGAATCCATCAAACGTAACCGATAGGTCTCTTTGCTCATAAATATCAACATGTCTTATAGGATATTTAGATAATTCCTTCAAAGGATAATATACATCTGCTTTCCTAGCAATATTTTCTATCCTAGATGGGTTTCTAGTGTCATAACGATTTAAAACTAAGTGTCCACTGTGATCTACAAATACTTCAAAATGTTCCATAATTATTTAACTTCCTCAAAATATGATTCAATCATATTATCTATTAAATTCCATTCAAAATCAGTCTTGATTTCCTCTAGAATATACTTCTTATCTTTTTCCTTATATCTTGCTGCTAGTATTTCTAACTCATCATCACTATCTTTAGTACCATCAGTATATACAATATAATTTAAATCATTACTATCATCATGAAAAGTAAATAAAATTTCACACTCAATCTCTTTTCCATCTTTTATTATTGCAAATTTCATAAGACACCTACCTTAATGAAATTATAGCAACAATTACTTAATTTATCAATATTATTATTCTTTGTCTTTTAAAGACTTTTTCAATTCGTATAAGAAATTTAAAGCTTCAATAGGAGTCATTTTTAATGGATCTATTTCTTTTATTTTTTCTTCTACATAATTCTCTTCTTCTTGTTCTTTTTCATCAGCATTTAAAAATAATGATGTTTGAACGAACGGTTGCTTTTTATTGTTTTTATTTTCATACACATCAAGTATTTCATTAGCACGTTCAATTAAAGATTTAGGAAGTTTTGCTAAAGACGCTACATGGATACCATAACTTTTATCTACTGCCCCTTGTTTTATTTTATGTAAGAAAGTAATTTTACCATCTTCTTCTATTGCACTTACATGAACGTTTCTTAAATTTGTTAAATCAGCTGATAGAGTTGTTAATTCATGATAGTGAGTTGAAAATAATGTTTTAGCTTTAATCTTATCATGAATATATTCAAGTATTGCTTGAGCAAGACTCATACCATCATATGTTGCAGTTCCTCTACCTAATTCATCAAATAGTATTAAACTATTAGGAGTAGCTTCTTGAATAGCATTATTAGCTTCTTTCATTTCCACCATAAAAGTAGATTCACCACTAACTAAATCATCACTAGCACCTATTCTTGTAAAGATCTTATCAAATATAGGAATAGTACAACTCTTAGCTGGTACAAAAGACCCTATTTGAGCCATTATAACAGTAATTGCAAGTTGTCGCATATAAGTTGATTTTCCAGCCATATTAGGCCCAGTAATAAGTAATATATCAACACCTTTTCCCATCATAATATCATTAGGTACATATTCCTTTTTACTTACCTTTTCTACTACTGGATGACGTCCATCTTTAATAGAAATTACTCGTTCATTAGTAATAACAGGTCTAACATAGTCATTTTCTTCACTAACAGTCGCTAAAGAAGCCATCATATCAACTTCAGCAATAACTCTTGAAACATCTTGGATTATTCCGATATATTCACGAATATAATCACGTATTTCAATAAACAATTTATATTCTAAGTTAATTATTTTCTCTTCAGCCCCTAAAATAATATTTTCTTTTTCTTTTAGAAGAGGTGTAATAAATCTCTCACAGTTAGCTAGAGTTTGTTTTCTATCATATCCATACTCATCTTTAATTAAAGGAATATTACTCTTAGATACTTCTATATAATAACCAAATACTTTATTAAATCCTACTTTTAAGTTTTTAATTCCAGTACGTTCTTTTTCATCTTGTTCTATTTTTAAAATAAAGTCTTTAGAACCACTACTAATACTCTTTAATTCATCTAACTCACTAGAATAGCCTTCTTTAATTAATCCTCCTTCTTTTACAGTAATAGGAGCATCATCATTAATTGATTTTTCCAATAAATCATATACATCATCCAAAGTATTAATAGTCTTAGGATATTTAATCTCTTCCAATATTCTTTTTATATCTGGTAATACTTTTAAAGAGTTTTTTAACTGTAACAAGTCTCTAGCATTTAAGTTACCATAACTAATTCTTCCTGCTAATCGTTCTAAGTCATATACTTCATTTAAATTACGTATTAATTCTTCTTTTAATATAAATTCAGTAAGTAATTTTTCAATAATATCATATCGTGAATTTATTTCTTTAACATCAGTTAATGGGTTTTCAATATTAGATTTTAATGCTCTACTACCCATTGCTGTTTTAGTTTTATCAAGTAACCATAAAAGTGAATAAGTTCTTTCACCTAATCTAATAGTTTCAGTAAGTTCTAAGTTTCTTTTAGTATGTATATCAAAAGTTAAATATTTATTAGTATCAACTACTTCTACTTTTTGTAAGTGTGATAAATTACCTTTTTTAACATCGATTAAGTATTGTAATAAATGCTTTACTGCCGTTACTATTCTAATATCATCAATCTTATCATATAAATAACTATATTCACTATCCTCACATAATCCATCAGTAATAGTTACCAATAAATGATAATTGTCTCTCAATACGCTTATTATTTCACGATCTATTTTATCGTTTACTATTACTTCTATAATATTACGATTAACTATTTCTTTTATTAGTTTATTTTGATCATGTTCTAATATTAAAGCATAGAAGTATCCGGTAGTAATATCAGTATAAGTAACCCCATAACAATATTCAAAATCATATATATTACCAACATAACTATTATCTTTTTCATTCAAAGTATTATCAAGCATAGTACCTTTAGTAATTACTTGAACGACATCTCTATCTACCATACCTTTAGTATCTTTAGGATCTGTTAATTGTTCACAGATAGCTACTTTATAACCTTTATCTACTAGTTTAGTTAAATATCCAATATAAGCGTGATATGGAATACCACACATTGGAACTCTTTCTTCAAGGCCTGCATTTCTACCAGTTAATGCTAGTTCTAATTCTCTACTGCAGATAACTGCATCTTCAAAGAACATTTCATAAAAGTCTCCAAGACGAAAAAAGATAATGGTATCATTATACTTGTCTTTTATATCTAAATATTGTTGCATCATAGGACTTAATTTAGTCCTATCTACTTCACTACGTTTCATATTACTTCACCACATCAATTATTATACCAAACAGAGGTATTTTTTTAAAGAAAAAAGAACTGATTATTTCAATTCTTTTAGTTTGTTAACGGCATCATCAAATGTATCGACACCAATAATTTTAATTTTATATCCTTTTTCTTTTTTTAACTTAATACATTCTTCATAATTGCTTCCATTAGGAACAATAAATACGTCTGCTTTTTTCTTAACCGCTCCTAATAGTTTATATTTAACTCCACCAATTTCTCCTACTGTACCATCAAGATCAATAGTACCCGTTCCTACTATTTTTTTACCTTTAGTTATATCTTCACTAACTAGTTTATTATAAATAGCAAGAGATAATGTAAGTCCTCCTGATGGTCCAGTCTCACTTTCCTTAAATTTCAACGTAATACTAGGATCTACTTCATAATCTAATAAATCAAAAAAAGCAATCCCAACATATTTTTTTCCTTCTTCTTCAAATACGGTTGTAGAAACTTCAAACTCTTTGTTATTTCTTTTTAACTTAATGTTTAATTCGTCCCCTACATTTTTAGTATTTATATACTCTTTAAAAGTATCAAGATCAACTATATTAGATGAATCTACTCCTAATAGTTCATCCCCTACTTTTATTTTGTCATTAGCATTCTTGTCAACATAGTAAACATAATAATGATGATCATTAATTGTAAAAGTCTTTCCTGCTTTAGTGTATGCCACATATATAGCAGATTGATTTGCATCCAATAAATACATTTTATCTCTATTAGAAACATCATCCATAGTTTCATCTTCGTTTAATTGATAACTATCGATTTTAATCCTCTCCCAAGTTGGAATAACATAACTTAATAAGTAAGTTGGAATAGTTCCTCTAAGTTCCGAAACGTATGCTAAATTAAAAGAGCCTTTTTCAGTATAACCATTTTCAACCTCTAATCTTTTACCAACATCTATAGTACCTCCAGATACACAAATATAATATGGTACTGGGAAAGTCATAACAAGATAAAATAGTATTAAAAATATTATTTCTTTATAATTTTCTTTTATAAATTTTATGAATTTATCATATATTTTACCAAGCATAAAATCACATCCTATTTAATTATAACAGAAAGATTGATAATTATGAAAACAAAAATAACAACTTTAATAATTACTGTTTTATTAGTTACCATTATAATTTTATTTTTAACATTTCCTACTACTGTTATGAATGCAGTAGCTTTTTCTATAAGTATTTGGAAAGATAATTTAATTCCTTCACTATTTCCTTTCTTTTTGATATCAGAACTACTAATAAATTATGGATTTGTTGAATTATTAGGAGAATTATTAAAAAACATAATGAATAAAATCTTTCTCTTACCAGGGGAAGCATCTTTTGTATTAATAGGAAGCCTAATATCAGGTTTTCCTAGCAGTAGTAAATATATTAATGAACTACTTACAAACAATCAAATATCAGAATTTGACGCTAGTTATCTATTAAAATTTAACCACTTTTCTAATCCCTTATTTGTTATAGGTACCATAGGAGTTTTATTATTAAACAACAAAAATGTTGGAATTTTTATTTTGAGTATTCATATTTTAAGTAACTTTATAATAGCAATAATTTATAGGCCTAAAGAAAAGAAATATGTACAAGAAAAAATATCAATTAAATCAGGAATTAATAAAATGTATAAAAGAAGAATAAAAAACAATTCTTCTTTTAGTACTATTCTTAGTAATAGCATTTTTAAAACTATAAATACTTTACTACTTTTACTAGGTATAATTACTGTCTTTTTAATTATTAATTCTCTAATAAAAAATATTTTTAATACTAATAAGTTTACTAGTGCTATTATAAGTGGAATATTAGAAATGACTGGTGGCATAAAAAACATTGCTTTATTAAATTTATCTTTAAAAATAAAAGCCACCATAATAGGATCATTTATATCCTTTGGTGGTTTAAGTATCCATATGCAAGTTATGAATATTTTATCTAATACTAACATTAAATACTTGCCATATTTAACTGCAAGAATATTACATGCATTACTAACAGGTTGTATAATCTACTTTACTTTTGATATTATTATTCCCTACCTGTAGTAATTACCTCAACTACAAATTCATCATCTATATCCTGATATTTAATACGAATCTTTATTTTATAAATAACACCTTTTTCCAAGTTATTATCAACAGTAGTCATAGTTAATATATAATCATTTACAATCGTTGCAAATTTAGGTTCAGGATTTTCATAAGCAACCCCACCATAAATTATATTAAAAGTACTGTAACTAAAAGTAGTACCATCTTCTTCTGTTTCTATTTCTCTATTTTTTATTTGTAATTCTTTTGAAGTGCCATCTAAAAAATCTATATTAATACATTGATTTATTACTTGCCCATTATTATCCTTACAATAATTCATACTTTTAACTTTTCTTTCTAAAGTATCATTATAAATATCTTGAGTTAAAGTATTTTGGTAAGCTAAAAGCTCTTTTTTTACTGATTCTTTTTCTTCTCTTGCTCGATAATTATTAACTAGAGCAAACATTCCTAGCGTTAGAAACATAACTAAAGTAAAACTTAAAATTAATTCTATTACTGTAAAACCTTTATTATCCAATTTCATAATGCACCTCTATATTAGAAAATTCTCCATCATTATAAAATACAAGTATTCTATAATAACTATCATATCTACTAGAATATTTCTTATAACTAGGTAAATAATCAATATATTGTTTTTCTGCTTTAGTAAACTTATTACTACTCTTTGCTAGGCTCTTAAAATCACTTAATTTAAATGGCGTTACAACAACACTTTTAACATTCATAAAGTCTTCTCCTAAAAGAGTATTGCAATAATTAACAGATTTCAAATAACCACATATTTCATTAGTAGTTACTTCTTTTTCACCTTCTTTAGTCTTTACAGTAGAATATATCTTATATACACTTGAACTAGTTGACGTAAATATTTCCTCATTGGAATCATCTAACTCCATTAAAATCATTTTTCTTATCTCATTTGTTTTATACTTTTTCTCTAAAGTATCATATTTTTCTACTCTTTCATATTCACCTATCAAAGGTATAAAGTTTGCAAATAGAAAAGTACAAATACCTATTATAAATACAGCAACGATAATAGTTTCTACAATTACGAACCCCTTATTGTCAATCTTTTTCATTTTTTCACTTACCTTTATTGATTATCTTCTAAATGTATTATATAATAAATTAGAATAGAATGCTATATAGAAAAATATAAAAGGGGACAAAAGTATGGTAGAATACGATTTACAACACGTACCAATAGTTGATATTGTAAACCAAATCATATTGTATGCTGCGCAACATAACGCCAGTGACATACATTTGGATCCTAGGGAGGATTGTCTAATCGTTAGAATGCGTTTGGATGGTGAATTAAAAGATCATACCATCATTCCTAAAGAATATGAACGTAACTTAACTACCAGAGTTAAACTTATTTCTAACATGAATATCACTGAGACAAGACTACCACAAGATGGAGCCATTAAAGGACGTATCGAAGGAAAAGATTTGGACATGCGTGTATCTGCTCTACCAACTAACGAAGGTGAAAAAGTAGTTATCCGTATTCTTGACTTTACTAAAAGTTTAACTGGCATGGATTCATTAGGGTTCTCTCCTAAAAACTTACAATTAGTAGAAAAGATGATGGCAGTTCCTAATGGAATTATATTAGTAACTGGTGCTACAGGTTCTGGTAAATCTACTACTACCTACTCTATGTTACAAGCATTAAATAAAGAAGAAACCAATATCATTACTGTTGAAGATCCAATAGAAATGAATATTGAAGGAATAAATCAAGTACAAGTTAATAGTGAAATAGGATTAACTTTTGCAGCGGTATTAAGATCAATCTTACGTCAAGACCCAAACATAATACTAATCGGAGAAATTCGTGACTCAGAAACAGCTCAAATAGCCGTTCGTGCTTCTATTACTGGCCACTTAGTATTATCAACAATACATACTAATGACTCATTAAGTACTATCGAAAGATTACTTGATATGGATGTAGAACGTTACTTATTATCTAGTGCTTTAACAGGAATTATATCTCAGAAACTAGTAAGAACATTATGTCCTCACTGCAGAAAAAAAAGACCTGTTACTCCATATGAAGAACATTTCTTTATGAAAGTAATGCATAAATATGTATCTCATGTATATGAACCAGTCGGATGTGAATATTGTAATCATGGATTTAAAGGTCGTATGGCTGTTCACGAAGTGTTATATATAACAGATCACTTAAGAGATGTTATAAGTGATGCCAATATCGATAAAGAAGAATTAAGAAAAATCGTATATAATGGTGGTGTTACTACTCTATTACAAGATGCTTTAGAAAAAGTTATTGAAGGACATACTACATTTAATGAAGTAGTTCGTATCGTAGAAGTTGATGCTGACTTAGAAAAAAGTGTTGTTAACGAAGTTGAAGAAAGCGAAATTCAAACTAAAGCTAAATTTGAGAAAAAACTACAAGATGAACTTGAAATTATTGATGCTTTCGAATTAGAAGTAATTGATGCCTTTACTCCCGAAATTGAAATAATAGATATGTACGATAAATATTTATTGGTATAAAACAAAAAAGCGAACTACAAAATGTTCGCTTTTAAACTGAATTCTTATCTAAAAGACTTAGAGGATTATTACTTATTATATAGATATCATCTATATATTCACCTAAAGTCTTTTTTAAGTTATTTAATTCTTCTTTAGTATTAATTGTCCATATCATTATTATTTTATCTCTTTTAATTAAATTCTTAACTATATTCTTATCTATCACATGTTTAGATATTGAATAGAAATAAGTATCTTTTAAAAGTTCCTTTGTACTTGTTTTATCTACTAGAATACCTGTTGGATATTTAGAAGCGTTTTGTAATAAATCGACAATTTGAGAAGAAAAACTTTTTAACCAAATATTTAAATTTGGATACTTATCTAAAATTTTCAATACTTCAGTAACTAGTAAATTATTACGTTTATCCTCATCTTTTAGTTCAATTATTAAAAGACTACCAGGAGTAATTACATCTAAAACTTCGTCAAGTGTACTTATAGTAGAAGGAGCTACATCACTACCATAATTATATTTTCTTAGTCGTCTTAAAGTCATATTAGCAACTGTTCCTACCCCATTACTAACTCTATCAATCGTTTTATCATGAATTACAACTACTTTATTATCTTTAGTTAATCTAACATCAAATTCAACTCCATCTAGATACTTAACTTTACTTCCAAGTTCTATAGCTTCAATTGAGTTTTCTATAATATCTGAAGAATGAAGTCCCCTATGTGCTACAAAATACATGAATACCTCCTATTTCTCTAGTATTATATTCATGATCTCTTGATTAATGTCTTGAATAGAACGAAGATTGTCATTAGCTATACAATTGACATATTTCCAATTGTATAAATCAACTAACTCTAAATAAGTTCTTTCTGCATTTTTTAAATGTGCTGTATTTTTTTCGGCTTCATCTAAAGACTTTCTATTTTTCTTTAATTCTTGAGCATACAAAAAAGGTACATGTAAGAAAATAGTTACATCTGGTTTAGGTAATCCAACTAGCCAATAATTAAGTTTATCAATCCATTGAAACATCTGAAATCTTTCTTCTTTATCAGTTATCTTACTACCTTGATGACCTAAACTACTAGTTACATATCTATCTAAAATAACATAGTAGCCTTTTTCTAAATACTCATTTATTTTAGGAATATTATATTTAAAGTCAGCAGAATAATATAAACACGCTACTTTAGGATCAACTGCTACTGGGCCTTCTTCAAAAAAGCATTTACCTATCTCTTCTTTACCAAGTAAAGGTCCTCCAATTATCTTACCAGTTGCAGTATCATAAGCGGGAAAGCCAAAAGTAATACATTTGTATCCCTCTTCATTTAATCTTTGTTCCAATAGCCTACTCTGTGTTTCTTTGCCTGAGCAATCAGTACCTTCTATAACAATCAATTTACCCTTTTCCATCTTATCACCTATATCTTTCTTACTAGTAACTTACCTTCTTTAAATCCGCAATCTTTTGGACAATCATAATCAGGGAAAGTACATCTAGCACCATTCATATATGGTTCCATTTTAGAAGCTTTATCATTTCCTTGTTCTACTAGATAATTATAATATTCATCTCTTGTTTCTTCAGTTTGCATAGCAACTTCTAACTGAGCAGCACTACATAATCTCTCTTTCATTTTCATTACAAAGTTATCAAAAGTACCTTTCTCAGATACAATAACCTTCTCACTTTGAGGGATACTTCCAAATTCTTTTGCTAAATATTGATTATCTTCAAACCACATACTAGTTAATATTGGATCATCACTAATAATTGGTGGTACAAAATAACTAATTTCATTATCATTTTGTCTTTCCATTTGATAATAAATTGTTCTATGTCTTTGTGCTTGAGCAAGGGATGCAAAACTACTTTCATAAACAGTAGAATATACATCTCCAAAATATCTCTCAGTATCTTTTAAATCTTCACCAAAAATGCTTAAAGATCTATGCTTTCTATTTGATAATAACCTATCATCTATAACATTTGCTTCTCTTAATTGTCCAATAAATTCATCAATATAAGGTACCATTTGTTCATGTAAATTATCCTTTTTGCCATTAACTCCATTATCACGATAATCCATCAAATAATTAGTTACACGATTTAATTGCGCTAGTGGAAGAGTATGAACCATCTCTGTAGGAATAGTAACAGGCATTAAATATCTACTATTTTCCATTGCAAGTTTCATTATTTGTTTATCACTCTTTATTCCACCATAAGCGCTTTTAATCTTAGTAAAGAAAATATCATTCCATTTATTATAAAATTCAATAAACGCTGAAGGAAGTTCCCATTCTTTAATAGTTGTATATCTAAGTGATCTTTCACTAGTCGAATATTGATGTTCATTGTTTAAAATCATATTCAAAAATTTAGGACTACCTTGCAAATATAATCCAACATTAACATGTTCAAAAACAGTTTGGTGTTCACCACTAGTAGTACCATTAACCCTTTTCTCTGTTTTTTCTTCATTTTCTGAAAAAGATGCCATAAGTCCATCTTCACTATAACAAATTCCACCTATTTGTCCTTGATAACTCATCGCACGTTTTAGATCAAATTTACCATCTTCCAATAAAAATGGTGTATGTGGTAACAAAGTTACCTTTAAATTAGTTGCTTTCATATTATTACCTCCCCTAATAAATATTACTAACCAATAATATTATTGTTATCGTCAAATTCTACATTGATAAACTTTCTAGATGCTAAATAATCACACATATGAACAAAATTTTGATATTTAGTCTTTGGAAGTGGTAGAACTTCATTACCATCAAAATCCTTATTCCATGGTCCCATGTGACTTTCTATAACATCACAAATAAATTCTATATCTTCATCATTCATTGCTAAATTATCCATATTATCCTTTATATGTTCACTAGCTAATAATGGATGTTCTACTTTAGTATATTGGCTTTTTTCTTTACCTGATTTTAATCCATCATGTAATATTAATGCTATAATCATCAAATCTTTTTCACGACTCGTATATTTACCACCAATAATAGGATCAGATAAAAGTTCATAAGCCATTCTAACAGCAGCTTTAGTGTGCCTTACTAACCCACCTTCGCCAAGTGCATATTTAGGATGATATTTACCCGTAGATGATGCTGGTACTTCAAAGAAATAATCTGGAAGACTATCAACCAAATATCTTGCATCTATACCATAACTTTCATTTTTAATATATCCAAACTCTGTTTTAAAAACTTCTACTTTATTCATAACTACCTCTTATCTTTCACATATATGTCTAATTTATTATAAGGAATTTCAATGTTTTTCTTATCTAGAGTATTCTTTAAGATTTTTAATATATCTCTTTTAACTCCTACATAAGTTGCAGGTTTACAATCAATAGCAATACTATAAATAACTGCTGATGAATCTAATGTAGATATACCTAAAAACTCAGGTGTACCTATAACATTTTTAACTTTCTTTATTTCATCACTAAGTCCTTGTAATACTTTCTCTAATTTATCAATATCAGTCTCATAACTAACACCAATATCAACTATAACTTTAGAGTTAGCTGAGCTATAATTAATAACTTCATTAAAAGCACTATTAGAAATAGTCATAACTTCACCAGTATAAGCTTGTATTTTAGTATCTTTTAGTCCCATAAAAATTACTTTACCAGTAAAATTATTTATCTTAACCCAATCACCTACTGAATATGCATCATCAAATACTGTAAATACACCTGCTAAAAAATCTTTAGCTATATCTTGAAAAGCTAAACCTACTATTACACCAATAACTCCTAAAGAAGCAATTATACTAGTAGTATTAACACCATATACAGCTAGAATAGATAATATAACTATTAGCGCTATAAAGTATTTAATAAGATTCTTAATAAGTGAAATAACTGTTAATCTTTTATGTTCAGATCTAGTATTTTTTCTTAAGCTTTTCTTTGATAATTTACTAATTGAACTTGCTATAATATTATAAATTAATACACCTATCGCAATATATAAAATAGGTAAATAAAATTTCTTTGATAAAAAAAACTCTAACATATCTTACCATCCTTCTTATAAAATTGTATCTTTTTATAGTTTAAGTGTCAATAAATCTAACTAATATTTGATTTGACAAATATAAGTATTTATCATCAATATAAATATAATTATCTTTAATTCTAAGAATATTTTTATCTAATAAATCATCTATATCAAAAGCATCTATTATATTAATTTTATACTTATCAAAAAAAGTTTTAATATTGACTCCTTCCATTTTACGTAATCCTAAAATCATTTCGTTTTCCATATCTATTTTTTTGGTAATTACTTCTTCTTCTAAAGTAAAATCACCTTCTAGATAATGGTTAATACTTCTAGTATTTGTATATCTAATATTATTAATAAAACCACTTGCTCCTAGTCCAAAACCATAATATTTTTGATTGTTCCAATATATAAGATTATGATTTGATTGATATCCCTTCTTTGCAAAATTACTAACTTCATAATGAATGTAACCAAGATCTTTTAAATAATTAATAATGTAGTAGTACATCCTAGACTCTACTTCTTCATTAAGAGGAGAAACATTATCAATATATAATTTTGTATTTTTTTCTAATATAAGAGAATATATTGATATATGATTAACATCTAATGTTTTAAAAAACTCTAAATCAAGTATTAAATCATCTAATGTTTGATTTGGAAAAGCATACATAAAGTCAACATTAATATTATTAAAATATTTTTTAGATAAGTCTATCTTACTAATTACATCTTGTTTTGTATGATTTCTATTTAATAATTTCAAGAATTTATCATTAATAGTTTCTATTCCAATACTGATGCGATTAACTTTATTGTCTTTTAGTTTTTGTAAAAGTTCTTCTGTAATATCATTAACATTCACTTCAAAAGTAATTTCAGCATCACTATTTACCTTTATTTGTTTTAATATTAGAAATAATTTATCAATCTGTTCTAAAGTAAGACTAGAAGGAGTCCCTCCACCTATATAAAGTGTTCTAATATTGTTGCTTTGATACTTTTCTTTTATTTCTTTATCTAGTGCCTCTAAATACCTATCTACTAATTCAAAGTTATAATACATCTTACAAAAGTCACAATAAGAACAGATATTATTACAAAAAGGAATGTGAACATATACTGCATTAATATCATTATTCATATATATTCACACTCCTATCATTATTTAGATTTTTTTGTTTCTTCTGCTATTTTTGATTCAACAATTTCTTTAGCTACTAAATCTGAATTAACATGTTCGCTATTATGTTTTACAACATATTCGCCCAAAGTAGTTTTTCTTTTATGTGCTTCAGCAAGAGCATATAAAAGTGAAACCTTTTCTGGGTCACCAATTTTTTTAACTAATTCATGTAAGGTAGATTTAGCTACTCCTAAATCTTCAGCAGCTTTTTGAAAAGTTAGGTCATTTTCAATTATATAAGAGCCTATCTCATCAATTTCTAATTCTGCAAAAGAAGATCCTCTTTTACCTAAAGAGCCACCCCTAACGTGTCCTTGTCTTGATATAGCAGTCTTTTTATCTTGAACTAATTTATATTTATCTGGTGCTATTTCAGCTAATTTTTTCATATGTAACTGAAAAGATCTTTTACTAATTCCTAAGGCTTTACTAGCTTCATCATTAGTAACATCGTGACTTAAATAGTACTCTGCTTCTTTTATAATATCTTCATTACTTGCCATCTTACTCACCATCCATACTTAAAACACTCATGAAAGCTTCTTGTGGTAACTCAACGCTTCCAATTTGTTTCATTTTCTTTTTACCCTCTTTTTGCTTCTCTAATAACTTCCTTTTTCTAGTGATATCTCCACCATAACATTTAGCAAGAACATCTTTTCTTAAAGCTTTAACTGTACTTCTTGCTATAACATGATTACCAAGAGAAGCTTGTATTGGTACTTCAAACATTTGCCTTGGAATGACTTCTTTTAATTTTTCTACTACACTTTTACCACGAGCATAAGCAAAATTCTTATGTACTATAACACTTAACGCATCTATTACATCGCCATTTAATAATATATCCATTTTAACTAGATCACTAGGTTTGTATCCAATAATTTCATAATCAAAAGAAGCATAACCTTTAGTATAAGATTTTAATTTATCGAAGAAATCATATACTATTTCTGATAAAGGTAATTCATAATGAATATTAATTCTTACTGGATCAATATAATCCATGCTAATATAAATACCACGCTTTTCCTGACATAATTCCATAATAGGTCCAATATATTCGCTAGGTGTAAATATATTAGTTCTAATATAAGGTTCTCTTATTTCAGAAATTTTACTTTTATCTGGTAATTTATTAGGAGCATCTACCAATAGTATTTCTTTATTAGTAAGCACTACTTCATATACTACTGAAGGTGCTGTAGTAATTAAATCTATATTAAATTCCCTAGTAACACGTTCTTTAATAATATCCATGTGTAATAATCCTAAGAAACCGCATCTAAATCCAAAACCTAAAGCACTAGAAGTTTCAGGTTCAAATACAAGTGATGCATCATTTAACTTTAATTTATTTAAAGCATCTCTTAAATCTTCAAAACGACTTGATTCAATTGGATAAACACCACAGAATACCATTGATTTCATTGACTTATATCCAGGTAATGCTTCCTTAGCAGGATTAGATACCTTTGTAATAGTATCTCCTACCTTAATATCAGAAATACTCTTAATACTTGCTGAAATAAATCCAACTTCACCAGCAATAAGTTCATTCTTTTTAACTTCTTTTGGAGTATTAATAGTAATATCTACTACTTCATAAGTTGCATTAGTCTCCATCATTTTAATAGTATCTCCCACTTTAACAGAGCCATTAACTATACGAGTGGATATAATAACACCACGATAAGCATCAAAAATACTATCAAATATTAATCCTTGTAAAGGTAGCATCTTATCACCACTAGGTGCAGGAATTCTCTCTACTATAGCATCAACTAATTCTTTTACTCCTTCACCAGTTTTAGCACTTGTTAATATAATCTCATCTTCATTGAAACCAATTAAATCCATAAGTTCTTTTTTTACTTTAGGAATATCTGCATTAGGTAAATCTATTTTGTTGATAACAGGGATAATAACTAAATCATTTTCAAGTGCTAGATACAAGTTAGCAAGCGTTTGTGCCTCAATCCCTTGAACTGCATCAACAACAAGAATAGCTCCTTCGCAAGCAGCTAAACTTCTACTTACTTCATATGAAAAATCTACATGTCCTGGAGTATCTATTAAGTTCAAATTATATTCATGATCCTTATAATGATATTTTAGACTCGCTGTATTAAGTTTAATTGTAATACCACGTTCACGTTCAATATCCATACTATCAAGTAATTGTGCCTTAGCTTCTCTTGCAGTAACCGCATGAGTTACATCAAGTATTCGATCTGCTAAAGTACTTTTACCATGATCTATATGTGCTATAATACTGAAGTTTCTAATAAATTGTGCATCCATATAACCACCTTTATTAATTATATCATATAAACTTTTTCATCGCATTAAAAAACTGATGGTTTTACACATCAGTTAACTACTATGATACTTTAACTTTTTCTCTTTCTACTCTTTCTTTTAAGTATTTCATAGCTTCTTCTATATCATTGAAATAAATTGTTTCGTTTTTTAACTTTTGATAAGTTTCATTTCCTTTACCAAGGATTAATACTATATCATTATCTCTTGCCATATCAATTGCTTTTTTTATAGCACTACTTCTATCTACTACTACTTCAAAATTAGTATGATTATCTTTTATTTCACTAATCATCATATTAATAATATCAATCGGTTCTTCACTTCTAGGATCTTCATAAGTAAAAATTGCATAGCTTGCATTGTCAACTACTGTTTTACCCATTAAAGGTCTTTTTAAATAATCACGTTCCCCAGCTGATCCTATTACTACTATACTTCTATTAATATCTAGAGTATGAACGAAATTAAGTAATTTACTAATTCCATTAGGAGTATGGGCATAATCAACCATAACATAGAACTTCTGCCCTATATTAGGTAACATATCAAGGCGTCCTGAAATATTAATATTATTAATATTTTTAATAGATTCTTCAAAATTCTTACCAGTAGCAATACATATTAATATAGCACACGCTAAGTTATAAACATTAAAGTCTCCAAGTAATGGACTAACAATATTATAATTCTTATTATCATATCGATAAGTGATTAAAGTTTTATCAGGCCTTACTGTAAAATCTTTTATTTGTAGAGTATTACCTTCGTCTTGTCCGTATGTTAAAACAGTACAATTACAATTTTTTAATACTTCTTCATATAATTCATCATCTTTATTTAAAACAGCATATCCATCGCTATCTATTTGTCTAAACAATTGACATTTACAATCAATATAATTCTCGAAACTTCCATGAATGTTTAAGTGTTCACGAGTAATATTAGTAATAGCACCTATCTTATAATGCAGGTTAGTAAGTCTTCCTCTAAAGAAAGCTTCACTAGAAGTTTCCATTGCCATATACTTGCACCCTGCTTTAACAAATTCATCAAAGTATTTATAAAGCTTATCACTATCAGGAGTAGTATTACCTGTATCCTTATTAAACTTAGCACAACTTCTACCATTAGTACCCATATAAGCACATATATCACTACCTAATAATGTTTGAACAATAGTAGTAACACTAGTTTTACCATCGGTACCAGTAACCCCTATCATATAAAGTTTATCTTCTGGATGATCATAAAATCTAGAACAAAGAAGTGGTAGTTCTTTATTAGTATCTTCTACTTTAACAGTTGGAATTGATACATTAACATCCCTACTAACTACTAATGCACTAGCACCATTCTTTATAGCATCAGGTATAAAATCGTGCCTATCAGCAGTAACCCCTTTAGTACATACAAACAAGTCTCCCGGCTCTATCTCTTTAGAATTTATTTTAATATCTTTTATATTTACATCTGAATCTATATTATAAAGTTCACTTAATTTCTTCATATCTTCATCTCCATTACATTATAAGTATACAGTAAAATAAACAAAAAAAGTAGTATCAACCTTGAAATATACAAATATTTACAGTATATTAATAATTGGTGATATTATGAAAATAACATTAATTACTGCAAAAACAGATTTAGGAGTTATGGTAGATGGTGCTAATCTAGGGCCAGGAATCTTAAGTAACTACTATAAAAATGATGAAAGAGTTAATAAGAAAATAAATATAGAAAAACAAAATATAGAAAAAAGTCATGACCCTAAAGATTTAGCAAAAAACTTAGATGCAATAAACGAATTTAACACTAGACTTTATAATGTAGTTAAAGAGGAAGAAGATTTTCCTATTACTTTAGGAGGCGATCATAGCCTAGCTATAGCTTCAGCATTAGGATCAATAAAGAAATATGATAAATTAGGAATTATCTGGATAGATTCCCACGGCGACTATAATACTTTTGAGACTACCAAAACAGGTAATATCCATGGATTACCACTAGCTGCTTTAGATAATCAAACAGGAACAAGATTATCAGCATATCACGATGGAAATTATTTCCTACCAGAAAATACTGTAATAGTTGGTGGTAGAGATATTGATCCATGGGAAATGCCAGTAATCAAAAAAGCTGGAGCAACTGTTTTTAGTACTAAAGATATCAAAGAACAAGGAATAGATGTCATTATAAAAAAAGCAATGGACATCGCAAGCAATAATACTAATGGAATTCATATAAGCTATGATATAGATGTAATAGATCCAGAAATTGCCCCAGGAGTATCAGTACCAGCCATAAACGGAATTAATGAAGAAGAAGCATATTTAATAACTGATGAAGTACTTAAATATAAAGACAAAATAAAATCTTGGGATTTAGTAGAATTTAATCCAACTAAAGACAAAGATAAAAAAACAGAAAAAATTGCAGTAAACATTCTAGAAAAAATAGTTAATGAAATAAACAAAAAGTAAAAGAACGGTCACCCGTTCTTTTTTATTAATCGAAATTAGCTTTAGACATAGTAATTACTGGACGAATTCCAAAATAATTATCATCTGGATAATAGCTATCATAATCCGGATCAAAAAGCACATTCCATACAAATTGATATTCACCAGACTGTAAATATGCTGTACCAGTCCAATAACTTGTCGCATAAACCCAACTAGGAGCACCCTTACATGTTAGAGCTGTGTCACTACATCCCAACGAAACTAATTCCTCTTTCGATATCAATCTAGCTTCATCGATACTAACACCTAAACTTTTTAAATATGCTTTATATTTTTCTACATGTGGATATAAATTTGACTCTGTATCATATACATAGGCAGGATAACTACCTCCAAACTGTGGTATAGTTCCATTAGTACTCGGATCGTGCCAATATCTATTTTCGGTATATGAAGTATCAGTAAAAGCTATTGTCCCATATCCGAGATCACCAGTATCAGTATTATAACCACCTATAACATGTGAATCTTGCCTACCAGTTCCTTTATATTCAATAAAATAACCAGTAGGTGAACTTATTGGTATATCTAAATTATATTTAGCTAACATCGTTACAGTAGTATCAGTACTTGATATTACATAAAAGTGCTCATCACCTATTTGAATATCTGTTCCTATTATATCATAATTGCCATTTGCCTTAACTACTACATTAGGATTTTTAATTATTACATCTTCACTAGTAATAGTTTGTCCTACATCCTGAACATAATTTATATCTACCGTTAATTGATTTTTTGTCGTTGATGGTTGAGCAGTTACTGAACTATCATAACTTATTGTTACATCAAATGTAGTAGTCTTTTTATTTGCTAGTTTGTCTCCTTTTTTAACACCTGTTATTTCAAACTTTATTGCATCACTTCCAGTCTCACTTGCCGTTATTTTATCTATTATTGCATTTAATGTTCCATTATTTGTTACTGTTATTCTATATACTACCTTATCCCCGGGACTTGTTAAATCTACATTGAATGTTGCAGTTGTTCCACTTGCTGTTGGTGCACTCGTAATTGTTACTCCACTTGTTTTAGATACTTGTGTTATATTAGTAAACTCTACATTCCAAGTTGATTCTATGTTGGCAGTTCCATTAATCGTTAATTGAGTTGCAAACGCTGCATACCCTACTGCCATTATACATATCAAAGTACACATCGTTATTATTATTGCTCTTTTACTTCTTATATACTTATCGCTCATCTTTTATCCTCCTTATTTAGTATATAAA
>OIYG01001135.1_pt1 | contig 21302 bp, 19 predicted proteins | sample 1587861 | NCBI WGS metagenome assembly OIYG01 (sample SAMN03283272) | human gut metagenome | biome: human-associated habitat; material: feces | host: Homo sapiens | place: Peru | collected 2012 | reverse complement strand
AATTAGGGTTTCAATAAATTCTTTTTTAGTGTCCACTTTTTGTTGACTTATTCAAAAATATTAGTTAACTTTCTTTTTTTTTATATTAAGATATGCTATAATCAATATATGTTATAAATTACTTAAGGAAATGAGTGGTAATATGGATAAGAGTAAGATTAGAAATTTTAGTATTATTGCGCATATTGATCATGGTAAGAGTACTCTAGCAGACAGAATTTTAGAGTATACTGGTGTAGTAGATAAAAGAGAATTAAAAGATCAAATGTTAGATAATATGTATATAGAAAGAGAAAGAGGAATAACTATTAAGTTAAATACTGTTAGAATTAACTATAATGGTTATATTTTAAACTTAATAGATACTCCGGGACATGTAGATTTTACATATGAAGTAAGTAGAAGTTTAAAAGCATGTGAAGGTGCAATACTAGTAGTAGATGCTGCACAAGGAATTGAAGCACAAACTTTAGCAAATGTATATTTAGCACTTGAACAAGATTTAGAGATTATACCTGTTATTAATAAGATAGATTTACCTAATGCAGATATTCCTACTAGAAAGAAAGAACTTATGGATACGTTTGGTTTTCACGAGGATGAAATACTTTTGGTGTCTGCAAAAACTGGTGTGGGAATAGATAAGTTAGTAGAAGCAATAATAGATAGAGTACCTAGTCCTAGGATAGAATATAATGATGATAGGTTAAGAGCATTAATATTTGATAGTTATTTTGATTCTTATAGGGGAGTAGTTATTTTAGCACGTATTGTGTCTGGTAAGTTAAAAGTAGGAGACAAGATAAAGATGTTTACTACTGGGGCGGTATATGATACAGTAGATTTATTTTATAATGCAATTAGTGAAATTAAAACAGAATCATTATCTATTGGAGAAGTAGGTTATATTACAGCGTCAATTAAGAGTATTGAAGATGTAAAAGTAGGAGATACAATTACTTTAGAAAGTGATAATTTGATAGAACCATTACCAGGATATAAGCCTATGAAACCTATGGTATATTGTGGTATATATCCAATTGATTCTTCAAAATATCCTATGTTAAAGGAAGCTTTAGAAAAGCTAAAACTTAATGATTCATCACTTACTATAGAACCAGAAACTTCAGTTACTTTAGGATTTGGTTTTAGAACAGGATTTTTAGGGTTATTACATTTAGAGATTATTAAAGAAAGAATAGAAAGAGAATTTAAGGTAGAGATTATTGTTACTTCACCATCAGTAATATATGAGATAGATTTAACAGATAATTCTACAATATATATAGATAATCCTAGTAAGATGCCTGATAAGGTTAAGATAAAAGAAATTAAAGAACCATATATTAAAACAAATATATTTGTACCTACTTTATATATTGGGGCAATTATGGAGTTATGTCAAGAAAAAAGAGGTACATATATAAATATGGATTATATTGATCAAACAAGAGTTAATATACATTATTTTATACCTTTAGCAGAAATAGTATATGATTTTTTTGATAAGTTAAAGTCTTCTACTAAAGGGTATGCATCTTTTGATTATGAGATGGTAGGATATAGAGTAAGTAATTTAGTTAAGATGGATATTATGCTTAATGGGGAAGTAATTGATGCTTTATCTATTATCGTTCATAAAGATTTTGCATATAATAGAGCAAGAGTAATTGTAGATAACTTAAAGAAAATTATTCCAAGACAAATGTTTGAGGTACCAATTCAAGCAGTTATTGGAAGTAAAGTTATTGCAAGAAGTGATATTAAGGCGATGAGAAAGAATGTACTTGCTAAATGTTATGGTGGGGATATCACAAGAAAAAGAAAACTATTAGATAAGCAAAAAGAAGGTAAGAAAAAGATGAAGCAAATAGGTAGAGTAGAGATACCTAGTGAAGCATTCTTATCTATACTTTCTACTACGGAGTTAAAAGATGAATAGAGAGTTACAAAGTATATTACTTACAGAGAATGAGGATAATTTAAAAAAATTAGATAACTATTTTAGTGATGACTATAAAAGTACATTGCTTTCTATGTTTACTGTTTTAGTTGATGCTATTAAGACTAAACCTATATATGATATTAATTTAATACTTAGTAATATAGAGACTGTATTATTAGAACAAGATGCTTCTAAAGATAAGATGATTATTGATGCAGTAAGAGATGCTAATAATAGAATTAATAATATTAAGAGTGTTAAGGAAAGTAGAGAATTAAAGAATATTAAGTTTAGATTAGTAGATATTAATAGAAAGATTAATGAAAAGAAAGATAAAGAAGATAATAATGCACTATATAATCTTTATAATTATTTAATATTTGAAGAAAGAAACATAGATTTAATAGTTAGTTTATTAGAAAGTGAGAGAAATATACTTTCTAAGAAAGATTTAGATAATAATAATATATTATATAATGTTATAGATTATTTTACTTCTTTAAAGGAAGATGATCCTTTAGTTAAATATTATTATGATGTTATAGTATTGTTTTTAGAAAGTGAAGAAGAAAGTATTATTAAGAGTGAAAAAAATATATATTTAGATTTGTTAAATAGAAAGCATGCAAGAAGTAGGAAACATGTTAAAGATATTATAAGTAGATTTGATGATTTTAATAAGGTTAATTCTAAGAAGTTAGAGAAAAGATATCAAATACATAGAAAGTTTCATGATAGTATTTATGAAGAGTTAGAGTTATTAAAGTATGATACTAATGGAAGAAGAATAATAGATGAGAATTTTATTACTATAGATGGACTAAATAGTTTATGTTTGGATGATGCTATATGTATTAAGAAGAATAGTGATGGTAGTTTTTATAATTATGTTGCTATTAGTGATGTTGCGTCTTTTATTCCATATCAAAGTGAATTATATTATGAGGGGTTACATAGGGAAGAATCTTTATATTTAATGGATGATGTTATTAGTTTATATCCTAGTATTATTAGTAATAATTATTGTTCGTTACTTCCTAATAAGAATAGAAATGTTATTATATATAAGATGTTAGTAGATCCATATTATAATGTAGATATGGATAGTTTAGAGATAATTAGGGGTGTTATTAAATCTAATTTAAAGTTAGATTATGAAACTGCTAATCATGGTATGGGATTAGATAGTGAAGTAATAGAAATGTTAAATAATTTAGCACTTTTAAGTTTAAAGTTAAGAAGTGAAAATAGTATAAAAGAGAAATATAGAAAGATAGAGAACTTAGTTAGAAATGATGCTAGATATCATCAAAGTTTTTATGTAGATACTTCTATTAGTGCAAATATTATTCAAGAAGAGATGTTACTTGTTAATCATTTAGCACCACTATATTTTGAAAAAAGAGGATTAGTATATTTATATCGTAATCATCAGGTTAAGACAGATAAGTTTATAAATAATGAAATACATAGATTATTTAATTTATCTCATGTTAGGGAAGATGTTATGAATTATGATAAGATATTTAGTTTACTTAAGGAATGTTATTTAACTGCAGATTATTCTAGTGTTAACTATGGACATGTGGGATTAGGGTATGAATGTTATTCTCATTCTAGTGCTGCTGCTAGAAGAATAGCGGATTATTATAATCAATATTTAACTTATGAACAAGTATTTAATAATAATATAAGTTTAAGTAATATTGATAGATTATTTGATGATGCTACTACGGTTGCAAATATTATAAATGAGCGAAAGAAAGATAATGATAAATTTACTAGTGAATATAATAGTTTATATAGTAAGAAGTTAATTAGAAAGAAGTGAAGTGTATGAATTTACCAGATTTAAAGGAAGCAAGAAAAAGAACAGGAAGTAAGACTATAATTAAGTATGATAGTTATAATATAGATTCAAAGTATGAAGATATGGGTAAGGGTAAGACTTATCATATTTTAACTTATGGTTGTCAAATGAATGTACATGATAGTGAGAATATTTCTGCAATTATGGAAGAATTAGGATATAAAAGAAATGATGATATGGAAACAAGTGATGTTATTATATTAAATACTTGTGCGATTAGAGAAAATGCACATAATAAAGTAACTGGTATGCTTGGTAGGATTAAGCATTTAAAGGAAGAGAAAAGTGATATAGTTACTGTATTATGTGGATGTATGGCACAAGAAGAAGGTATATGTAATTTACTTAAGGATAAATATAAATGGGTTAATGTAGTTATGGGTACACATAATATTAATAAGTTACCAGAGTATTTATATAATTCTATTAATAATAATGAGTTAGAGATGGAAGTATTTTCTTGTGAGGGAGAAGTAATAGAGAATTTACCTGTAAAAAGAGATTCTAAGTATAAAGCATGGGTTAATATAATGTATGGGTGTGATAAGTTTTGTACTTATTGTATAGTTCCATATACTAGAGGTAAACAAAGAAGTAGAATGCCTGAAGATATAATTAAGGAAGTTGAAGAATTAGTTAATAATGGATATAAAGAAGTTACTTTACTTGGACAAAATGTTAATGCTTATGGCAAGGATTTAGGTATTAATTATGATATGAGTGATTTACTTTTAGATGTTAGTAAGACTAATATTGATAGAATTAGATTTGTTACTAGTCATCCTTGGGATTTTACTGATAGAATGATTGAAGTTATTGCCAAGTGTGATAATATTATGCCATATATTCATTTGCCTATTCAGTCTGGAAGTAATGAAATACTTAAGAAGATGGGTAGAAGATATACAGTAGAAGAATATAAAACTTTATTTAATAAGATAAAAGAATATATGCCTAATGCTAGTATATCTACTGATATTATTGTAGGATTTCCTGGAGAAACAGAAAAAGATTTTAATGATACTTTAGATATTGTTAATGAACTTAAGTTTGATTTAGCGTATACTTTTATTTATTCAAAAAGAGAAGGTACACCTGCTTCTAAAATGGAAGATAATGTAAGTGAAGAAGAAAAGAAGAATAGATTACATAAACTTAATGAACTAGTTAATAAATATGCGAAAGAAAATAATATGAAATATTTAGGCAAAACTGTTAAGGTACTTCTTGAAGATAAAAGTGAGAAAGATGGATATTTAATGGGATATACTGATACTATGAAGTTAGTTAATGTAAAAGCAGATGATTCTTATATAGGTAGTATTATGGATGTTAAAATAGTAGATGTTAAAACTTGGAGTTTAGATGGTGAACTAGAAAATGTTTAGTGTAAGTTCAATTGAAGATAGTTACTTATATAATGAATATAAAAATATATGTAGTATTATAAGTAATGATAAGGAAGTTAATGATTTATTAAATGAAATAAAGAAGTTACAAAATAAAAGTGTATTTTTAGAATATAATAATGATTTAGAGTTTCTTGAGGTAGAAAAAGAAATAGTTAGAAAAGTAGATAAACTTAATAATAATACTAATTATAAGAAGTATTTAGAAGAAATGAAAAGATATAATGAATCGTTATTAACTAAGTAAAAGAGGGATATATGAGAGTAGGTATATTTGATTCTGGTATTGGAGGACTTACAGTACTTAATAAATTATCTAGTAAGTATAAGAATAATGATTATATATTTTTTGGAGATAGGATAAATATTCCTTATGGAGAAAAAAGTAAGAAAGAATTATTTGTTTTATCTAGTAAGATAATAGACTTTTTAATAAGTAATGAGGTAGATATGATAGTAATAGCATGTGGTACAGTAAGTTCTAATTGTTATAATGATTTATTAGATAAATATAAGAATATAAATATAGTAGATATTATAAGTCCTACGGTTAATTATATAAATAATAAGAAAATAGATAATATACTTGTTATTGCAACTTCTAAAACAGTAGATTCACATATATTTAAGAATTTACTTAAAGATAAAAATGTATATGAGAAGGCTTGTCCTTTCTTAGTAGATATGATAGAAAATAATAAGGATATTAAATTAGAAGAATGTATAAATGATAAGAAATATGATTATGTACTTTTAGGATGTACACACTATCCACTTATTAAGGATATGATTAAGAATAAGACTATTGATTTAGGAGATAATATTTTTCTTGAAAGTAACAGTGGTACTGGTAGTATAAAGTTATATTTTAGTAAGATAGATGATAATTTATTATACAATGTAAGTAAGATATTTAAGGATAAGAAGTATAGTATTAGTTTAAAGGTTTTGTAAGATATAAAAATAGTTTCCTAGTTTTTGCTAGGAATTTTTTAATGTACTTGAAAATAACCTTAATTTAGTTAATTATCTTGCTTATTTATAAAAACATGTTATAATATAAACACAAGCAAAAGAAATTAGGTAAGTTAAAGGAGAATTGGATTATGAATAAGAAATTAATTTCAATTGTTTTATCAACAATTATGACACTAAGTGGAGGGCAAGTTAAGAAAGATAATAAGAGTGAGTCTAAGTTATATAATGAAGATGAGTTTGTTAGTGAATTTAGTGTAAGTGATGAGGAAGTAAAGGGAAGTAATAAAGAAAGATGTCTTATGGACTTAATAGTTAAGGCAGTAAATGTAGTTTTAGAAGATAATAATTTAACTGTTGGAGATTATATGATTTTAAAAAATATTATAGAAAGTGAGTATGCTAAAACTACTGATGTTAATAAATATGCTTATGTTAGTAGTGAAAGTACTACATTATCTAATGTATGTGAAGATTATATTGGGGATGTTAAGTTAGATAAATTCCAAAAGGTATATGTTTTATATGAAACTAATGGTTATAGTTATGCTTTATGTGAAAATGGAAGATATGGTTTTATTAAGAAAAGTGATTTAACTACATTAGAAGATGAATATATAGAGGTAGATATTAGTGATCAAAAACTTTATTACTATGTAAATAACGAGTTAGTAGTAGAAACTCCAATTATTACTGGATATGATAATAAACATGATACAAGACTTGGTAGTTTTCAAATATATGAAAAGACTAAAGGTCGTTATTTAGCAGGAGAAGACTATAGAGTTTGGGTTGATTATTGGATGCGTTTTGATAAAGGTATAGGACTACATGATGCTTCATGGAGACATGGTGTATTTGGTGGAGAAATATATAAGAAAAATGGAAGCCATGGATGTGTAAATATGCCAAGTGATAAAGCAGCATATGTATATGAAAATGCTAAGATGAAAACTAGAGTGTTAGTACATGAATAAGAGTAAGTAAAATAAATAATTAACTTACTTTTTTAATATTTATGTTTAAAAATATGCCTAATTATGATATAATATTTTTTGATTTAGAGGAAGTGAACTAAAAAGATGAAGACTGATGATTTTGATTATTATTTGCCAGAGGAACTTATTGCACAAACACCGTTAGAGAAAAGGGATAGTTCTAGACTTATGGTATTAAATAGAGAAACTAAAGAAATTAAGCATGAGGTGTTTTCTAATATTACTTCTTATTTAAAGAGTGGGGATGTACTTGTACTTAATGATACTAAGGTAATACCTGCGAGACTTATTGGAGTAAAAGAAGAAACTAATGCTACTATAGAGATATTACTTTTAAAAGATATAGTAGATGATATTTGGGAATGTTTAGTTAAGCCTGCAAAGAGGGTACATGAGGGAACTATTATTTCTTTTGGAGATGGACTACTTAAAGCAAGGTGTATTAAAGTATTAGATGAGGGAATAAGACATTTTGAACTTATTTATGACGGGATACTTTATGAAATACTTGATAAACTTGGTACTATGCCACTTCCTCCATATATTAAAGAAACTTTAAGTGACCAAGATAGATACCAAACAGTGTATGCAAAAAATATTGGAAGTGCTGCTGCTCCAACGGCAGGATTACATTTTACTAAAGAATTATTAGAACGTATTAAAAGTATGGGGGTTACTATTTGTTATGTAACATTACATGTTGGACTTGGTACTTTTAGACCAGTTAATGTAAGTGATGTTAAGACACATAAGATGCATAGTGAGTTTTATATGATGACTAAAGAAGTAGCAGATATATTAAATGATGCTAAGAGTAAGGGAAGAAGAATAATAAGTGTTGGTACTACTACTACTAGAGTATTAGAGACAATTATGAGTAAATATGGTAAGTTTACGGAGTGTCAAGGTAATACTGATATATTTATATATCCAGGATATGTTTTTAAAGGAATAGATGCATTAATTACTAATTTTCATTTACCAAAGTCTACGTTAATTATGTTAGTGTCTGCTTTAGCGGGTAAAGATTTAATACTAGATGCTTATAAGGTAGCAGTAGAAAATAAATATCGTTTCTTTTCTTTTGGAGATGCAATGTTTATAACAAAATAATATATAGGAGGTACATTTATGAATAATAATATATCCAATGAAATATTAAATAGAAGTGATATAGTAGAAGTAATAAGTAAGTATGTACCTTTATCTAAAAGGGGAAAGAATTATTTTGGACTATGTCCATTTCATGATGATCATAATGAGAGTATGAGTGTTAGTCCAGAAAAGCAAATATTTAAGTGTTTCGCATGTGGGGAAAGTGGTAATGTATTTTCTTTTATTGCTAAATATAATAATATATCTTTTGGAGAAGCAATAAAACTTCTTGGGGAAGATTTAGGTATTTCAGTTTCTGGTGCTTTAAAAAAAGAAGTTACTAAATATAAAGATGATTATGATATATATGAGTTATCTACTAAGATATATCAAAATAATTTAAATACTTCAAGTGGTAAGGGAGCAATGGAATACTTAGAAAAAAGAGGGATAACTAATGATGCAATAAAGAAGTTTAGGATAGGGGTATCACTTAGTAAGAGTATTTTAGTACCTTATTTGAAAGAAAAAAAATATAGTGTTAGTAAATTAATTGACCTTGGAATAGCAAATGAGTATGAGAGAGATAAATTCCAGAATAGAATTATGTTTCCTTTGTTTGATTTAAAGGGTAATGCTGTTGCGTTTTCTGGTAGAATTTATAATACTGATAGTGAATCAAAATATATTAATACTATGGAGACAGAGATATTTAAAAAGGGTGAGTTATTATATAATTATCATAATGCTAGAGATAATTTGAAGAAGACAGATTATGTTATAGTTATGGAAGGATTTATGGATGTTATAAGAGCAAGTATTGTAGGAATAGATAGTTGTGTTGCTACAATGGGTACTGCTTTAACTAAAGAACATGTTAATCTTTTAAAGAAAATTACTGATAATATAATACTTTGTTTTGATGGAGATAAGGCAGGAGAAAAGGCTACTATTTCTGCGCTTAAGTTAATGGAAGAATTAAATATTACTCCAAAGATAATAAGATTAAAGGAAAATTTAGATCCTGATGAGTACATAATAAAGTATGGTAAGGAAGCATTTGAACTAGAAATAAGTAATGCAATTACACCACTAGACTTTAAATTGAGGTTATATAAGAATGATAAGAAGTTAAATAATGAAGAGGATTTATCTAAGTATTTAAATGAAGCACTTATGGAACTTACTAAGGAAAAAGATGAGATTTTAGTAGATTTAACAATTAAAAAATTAAGTTCTTTATATAATTCTAATTATGATATTTTAAAAAATACGTATAATAAGTTTCTTGCTAGTAAAAATAAAAAAGAAAAAGATTTACAAAATAACATATCCGTGATAAAATATACAAGCAAGGAAAGAAAACTAACACAATATAGAAAAGCAGAATATTATTTAATGTATTATATGTTACTTAGTGATATGGTAATAGATAAAGTTAATAATAAGGTTATTTATTTTATGGATGAGGACATAAAATATTTATCTAATGAAATAATAAATTATAGGGATAAGTATGGTATAATTAATATATCTAGTTTTATAAGTTATGTTAATGATAAGGAAGAATTGAGAAACTTATTAAATGATATTATATCTTTTGTGGATAAAGATGAGTTTGTAGAGGAAGAGATTGATGACTATATTAAAGTAATCAATAATAATTTAAAAAAGGATAGGATAAAATCTTTAGAGCAAGAGTTAAAGAATGAATATGATCCACTTAAAAAGGCAGATATATTAAGTAAAATCATGGAGATAAAAGGAGTGAAACTATGATAAACGAAATTAAACCATTTGAAGAAAGAAAAAATGAAATAATAAAGAAAGCGAAAGAAGTTGGATTTATTACTTATGAAATGCTTGCTAATGAACTTAAAGGATTAGATTTAGAAAGTGAACAACTAGATGAATTATATGATGCTTTTGTAAAAGAAGGAATAGAGATAGTAAGTGAAGAAGATGATGCAGGAGATGATGATGCTGATGGTGGAGAGTCTATTGAAGATATTTTAAAAGATTCTACTATTGCAAAGGAACTTACTGTAAGTGATCCTGTTAGAATGTATTTAAAAGAAATTGGTAAAATAAGTTTATTATCACTTGAGGAAGAAACAAAACTTAGTGAAAGAATTGTAAATGGAGATGAGGAAGCTAAAAATATTTTAGCAGAATCTAATTTACGTTTAGTTGTATCTATTGCTAAAAGATATGTTGGTCGTGGAATGCTATTTTTAGACCTTATTCAAGAGGGAAATATTGGACTTATGAAAGCAGTTGAAAAGTTTGATGCTAATAAAGGATATAAGTTTTCTACTTATGCTACATGGTGGATACGTCAAGCAATAACTCGTGCAATTGCAGATCAAGCAAGAACTATTAGAGTACCAGTACATATGGTTGAAACTATTAATAAATTATCACGTTGCCAAAGACAACTTACTTTAGAGTTAAACCGTGAACCAACTGATGAAGAATTAGCAAAGAAAATGGGAACTACTCCTGATAAAATCCGTGAAGTACTTAAAATTGCACAAGATCCAGTTAGTTTAGAAACTCCAATTGGAGAAGAAGATGATTCACATTTAGGAGATTTTGTTAAGGATGAAAGAAGTATGTCTCCAGAAGAGTATACAATTCATGAGATGTTAAAAGATGAGATAAGTGATGTATTACTTACTTTAACAGAAAGAGAAGAACAAGTATTAAGACTTAGATTTGGACTTGATGATGGAAGTTGTAAGACTTTAGAAGAAGTTGGACAGATGTTTGGAGTAACTAGAGAAAGAATTAGACAAATTGAAGCAAAAGCACTTAGAAAGTTACGTCATCCATCAAGAAGTAGAAAATTAAAGGATTTTATGAATGATTAAATTATCTAATAGACTAAAAAAAATAAGTGATTATGTAAGTGATAACGTATCTTTAGTAGATATTGGTTGTGATCATGCACTTTTAGATATATATTTATGTCAAAATAGAAAAAATATTAAGATTATTGCTAGTGATATAAATGAGAATGCACTTAAGGGTGCAAGAAGTAATATAAAAAAAGAACATTTAGAAGACAAAATAGAAGTAAGATGTTCTAATGGACTTGATAAGATAGAGAAGGATGAAATAGATACTATTGTAGTGTCTGGTATGGGTAGTCATACAATAATTGGAATATTTCATGCTAATTTAAGTAAGTTAAAGAATGTTAAAAGTATAATAATACAAAGTAATAATCATGAGTATTTTTTAAGAAAGAAAATGTGTGAGTTAGGGTATTATATAGAGGATGAATCTTTAGTAAAAGAGGGTAATATTATTTATACTATAATTTTATTTAAGAAGGGATATAGATATTATAGTTATAAGAATAAGTTACTTGGTCCTATATTACTTAAAACAAATAGTGATTTATTTAAAGAAAAATGCAGTAAAGAACTAGAAAAGTTAAGATATATATATAGTGTAATACCTAAGAAAAATATAATTTATAAGTTAAAAACAAAATATAAGATAAGAATGTTAGAAAGTATCAAATAGAGCTCTTTGATACTTTTTTTAAGTTTTTTATGAATTTATGATATCTCACACTGAAAATTTTTGCCACTAGTGGCACTTTTTTTCAATGGGACACTTGCTTTTTACGAGTAACTGTTGTATAATTATGTTAGAATTTTGATGCAAAGTTATAATATAAGAGATTTTAATAAATGAAGGAGAAATGTTTATGAATATAATTAAAAGACAAAATTATTTAGATGAATTAATATCTGCACGTGAAAATAGATTGATAAAAGTGATTACTGGAATAAGAAGATGTGGAAAGTCTTTTTTATTAGATCCAATATTTAAAAATTATTTGATTGAAGATGGTGTAAGTGATGATCATATTATTAAGTTAGATTTAGATTTAATTGAAAATAGTAAATATAGAGAACCAATGCAATTGTTTAATTATGTAATGAATAAGGTAAAAGATAAAAACACTTATTATGTTTTACTTGATGAAATACAGTTAGTAAAAAATTTTGAGGAAGTATTAAATAGTTTTTTAAAAAAAGATAATTTAGATGTATATGTTACTGGTTCAAACTCAAAATTTTTATCTAGTGATATAATAACTGAATTTAGAGGTAGGAGTACTGAAATAAAAATTTATCCATTATCATTTAGTGAATTTATTGAACTTAAGCAAATTTCTAAAGAAGACGCATGGAAAGAATATTCTTTGTATGGTGGACTTCCTCCAGTTGTACTTCAACAAAATGAAAAACAAAAAAGAGATTATTTACTTAGTTTATTTGAAACTACATATTTAAAAGATATTGTTGAAAGAAACGATGTTAAGAGAAAAGATGTTTTGGATGTTGTTGTAAATATTTTAGCATCTTCGGTAGGTTCTTTGACTAACCCATTAAATATTTATAATACATATACAAGTATTGGTGATAAAAGTATTTCTCTTAATACAATTACTTCTTATATTGAGTATTTAGAAAATGCTTTTCTTGTTAAAAAAGTAGAACGATATGATGTTAAAGGAAGAAAATATATTTCTACACCATTTAAATATTATTTTACTGATATAGGACTTAGAAATGTAAGATTAAATTTTAGGCAACAAGAGGAAAACCATATTATGGAAAATGTTATTTATAATGAATTATTAGTGAGGGGTTATAGTGTTGATGTTGGCGTTGTAGAATCAAAGAATAGTAATGGAAGAACTTATTATGAAATAGATTTTATATGCAATATGGCAAGTAATAGATATTATATACAATCTGCTTTAAATATAGATTCTAAGGAAAAGAATTACCAAGAGTCTAGACCATTAAATTGTGCTAATGATAATTTTAAAAAAATTATTGTGGTAAAAGATGATATAAATGCTTGGCATAATGAAGATGGAATTTTAATTGTTGGAGTAAAAGAATTTTTACTAAATAAAGATAGTTTAAATTTATAAATTTTAATGGAAAGTTGTATCAGTTAGAAATTTAATTGATACTTTTTTTAGTTTTTTATGAACTTATGATGTTTTTTTCTTTAAAATTTTTGCCACTAGTGGCACTTTTTTTCAATGGAATATTTTTTTGTTGTAAATAATATTTATAATTAAAGATTAATATTTGTTGATTTTGTTTGACAATTATACTGAAAAATTATATAATTTCAGTGTGATTGTAAAAAGAAAAGGTGATATTATGATACAAAAAAGTATTTTAGATAAACTTAGTAAAGTACCTCATACACCAGGTTGTTATCTTATGAAAAATAAAGATGGTGTAATAATATATGTTGGTAAGAGTAAGAATTTAAAGAATAGGTTAAGTTCTTACTTTCAAAGAACACATACTGGTAAGACTAAGAAGTTAGTGGAAGATATTTGTACTTTTGATTATATAGTTACTAGTAGTGAGTTAGAGAGTTTACTTTTAGAGATAAATTTAATTAAGAAGTATGATCCTAAATATAATATAATGCTAACAGATGATAAGAGTTATCCATATATTGAACTTACTAATGATAAGATACCAAGACTATTAGTAGTTAGAAATCCTAAGATTAGTAAAAAGAATAACTTTATATTTGGGCCATATCCTAATGTTACTTCTGCTAGAAAGACAGTGGAGTTATTAAATAGATTATATCCAATTAGAAAATGTAAGAATATGGGTAAGGAAGTATGTTTGTATTATCATATAAATGAATGTTTAGGATATTGTGTAAATAAAAATTTAGATAATGAAGTTAGTAAAATGAAGGATGAAATTATATCTTTTCTAAATGGTAATGATAAGGTGGTTATAGATAATTTAAAGGAAAAGATGGAATATTATTCTAATAAATTAGATTTTGAGAAAGCACTAGAATATAAGAATTTACTTAGTGATATATCTACTACTCTTGAAAAGCAAAAAGTAGAGTTAGATGATAAGGTAAATAGGGATGTAATAGGGTATTTTTATAAAGATAATTATTTATCTATATCAATGCTTTTTATTCGTGGAGGAAAATTACTTGATAAGAAGAGTGTGATATTTCCTTGTATTGAAGAGTATACTGAGGAATTATCTAATTATATATTTAAGTTTTATTATAAGCATGAGATTAGACCTAAAGAGGTATTGGTACGTGATATAGATAATAATTTATTTAATGAAGCATTTAATATTAAGTTTATAACTCCAGAGAAGGGTGCTAAGAAAAAGATGCTTGATCTTGCTTGTGATAATGCAAAGGTATTATATAATGAAAAGATTAGTTTAATGTTAGAACAAGAGGAGAGTTTAGATAATTCTATGAAGGAACTTGCTAGTCTTTTAGGATTAGATAAGGTAAGTAGGATAGAACTATTTGATAATTCAAATTTATTTGGTAGTTATAATGTATCTGGTATGGTTGTATTTATAAATGGTAGACCTTTGAAGAATGAATATAGAAAGTATAAGATAACTAATGATGTAAATGATGATTATGGTACAATGAGAGAGGTTATTTATAGAAGATATTTTAAAGTGCTTATGGAAGGGCTAGATAGACCTGATTTAATTTTAGTAGATGGAGGATTAGGACAGATAAATGTTTGTCTGGAAGTGCTTAATTCACTTAATTTAGATATACCTGTTGCAGGACTTAAGAAAGACGATAAACATAGTACTGATATGCTTTTAACTAGTAGTAAAGAAATACCACTTGATAAGAGAAGTCCTTTATTTTTACTTCTTACTAGAATGCAAGATGAAGTTCATAATTATACTATTAGTTATCATAAGAATATAAGAAGTAAAGGAACACTTGCAAGTATACTTGATAATATACCTAAGATTGGTGCGAAAAGAAAAGAAAAATTACTTAAGAAGTATAAAACTATTAGTGCGATGAAGAGTGCAAGTAATGAAGAATTAAGTGAGATATTACCTAAAGATATGATTGATGATTTTAAAGAATACTTAAATAATAATTATAATGATTAGATAAAATATTAGTTTTTTAAAAGTAATTATAAAATTAAGATAAATATGTAGATTATAATTATTAAATGTGATAGAATATTTATAGAAGAGAGTGGTTATATGGATGGATATAAGAGTACAAAAGAATTATTTGATAGTTTGATTCCAGCATTTAATGTTAAACTTAGGTTGATAGGAAAAGAATATTACTATATAACAAGAACTGATATATGGAATTATCTTAAGATTAATAAGTGGGTATATGCGAATAATTTGCAGGTTAGTGATATGGTTGATGATATAATGATGGTTGATATAGATAAAGTAGATAAGTTTTTGAAAGAGCATTTAAAAAAGAATGATAGAGATATGTTATAGTTCATTGAAGATTTTTGACGTTTTGGTAAAAAATATTCAATGGAATGCTTGAAAAAATCTTTTTAATGTAATATAATGTTACTGGAAATATAATTTTATGGAGGAAAATATGAAAGAAATTAATAGGGACCTTTATTTAAATAAGGTTATTAGCAAAAGAGAAAATGGACTAATAAAGATAGTAACGGGTATTAGAAGATGTGGAAAATCTTATTTATTAGATCCACTTTACAAAAACTATTTACTTAATGATGGTGTAGATGAAGAACATATAATTAAACTAGATTTAGATGAAAGACAAAACAAGAAGTATTTAAATCCTGATGAATTAGATAATTATGTTCGAGGACTTATAAAAGATAATAATATGTATTATTTAATACTTGATGAGGTACAAAAGGTAGAGGATTTTGAATCGGTATTAAATGGATTTTTACATATTAAGAACTTAGATGTGTATGTAACTGGCTCTAATTCTAAATTTCTATCTAGTGATATAGTTACCGAATTTAGAGGTAGAGGAGATGAAATAAAAGTTTATCCACTTAGTTTTAGGGAGTTTTCTTCTTATTTTGATGAAGTTACTAATAGTGTATGGAAGCAATATATAACATATGGAGGGTTACCTAGGATACTATCGTTTAAAACTGATATAGAAAAAAGTGATTATTTAAAAAATTTGTTTGATAAAACATATCTTAGTGATATTATAGAAAGAAATAATATTCAAAGAGTTGATGTTCTTGATAGTTTAGTTAATGTACTTGCTTCTTCGATTGGATCACTTACTAATCCTAATAAACTTTTTAATACATTTGAAAGTAATGGTATCAAAGATATATCTGTTAATACTTTAACATCATATATTGGTTATTTAAAAGATGCTTATTTAATAAGTAAAACTGAAAGATATGATGTTAAGGGTAAAAAATATATACAAACTCCTTTTAAATATTATTTTACTGATATAGGACTTAGAAATTGTAGATTAAATTTTAGACAACAAGAAGAAACACATATAATGGAAAATATTATATATAATGAATTAGTTATAAGAGGATATAATGTAGATGTTGGGGTTGTTGAACTTAGAGAGGGTAATGAGAAAAAACAAGTTGAGATAGATTTTGTATGCAATCAATTAGACAAAAAGTATTATATACAATCTGCACTTAGTCTTCCTACTAGAGAAAAAACATTACAAGAAGAAAGGCCTTTATTAAATATTCCCGATGGATTTAAAAAAATTATTGTTGTTAAAGATGATGTTGGACATTGGTATAGCGAAGAAGGAATATTAATATTGGGATTAAATGAATTTTTACTTAATGATAAATGTCTTGATTGGTAGGAGTTGTAAAAATGAATGAATTAAAAATAAATCGTATATATAAACACTTTAAAGGTAATTTATATTTAGTTGTAGATGTTGCAATAAATAGTGAGACTGATGAAGAGATGGTAGTATATAGAGCATTATATGGAGATAATAAACTTTATGTTAGAAATAAGGATATGTTTTTAAGTGAAGTAGACCATAAGAAATATCCAAATATAACAACTAAATATCGTTTTACATTGTATGAGATAGAGAAGGAAGGATTGTAGGAATGAATATTAAGATGATTATGATAATACTAAGCATTATATTTGTACTTATGTTAATATTGTTAGTATTTGGTAAAAAGAAAAAGATTAAAGCACTTTATGGTACTGTTATGTGTCTTATTGTAATGACTGTGGGGGTGTTATATGCTCCTAAACTTATGGATAAGATAAATTATGGATTAGATTTACAAGGGGGCTTTGAGGTATTATATGAGGTTAGTCCTATAACTGGTGAGTTAGACAAGGATATGGTATATAATACTTATAAGGCTTTACTTAAAAGAATAGATATATTGGGAGTTAGTGAACCTGAAATATTAATTGAAGGGGATAATAAGATAAGAGTTAGACTTGCTGGGGTAACTAATAAGGAAGAGGCAAAAAATATTTTATCTTCCACTGCGGTACTTACTTTTAGGGATACATCAAATAATGTTTTACTTACTTCAAGTGTATTATCTGGTAATGCTAAGGTATCAATGAATAATACTGGTAAGTATGTAATTAGTCTTCCTATTAAAGATACATCAGCATTCTATAATGCTACTAAAAAAGTAAAAGATATGATGGATAATAGGATGGTTATATGGTTAGATTTTGAAGAGGGAAAAGATAACTTTAGGACTGAAGAAAAAAATTGTGGAAAAGATAATTCACATTGTTTAAGTGCACCATATGTTAATGAAGCATTTGCTAGTGATGTAGTAATTGAGGGTAATTTTACTAAAGAGTCTGCGACTAAGTTAGTAGAACTTATAAATTCTGGAGCACTTCCTACAAAACTTACAGAGTTATCTAGTAGAACAGTTCCTGCATCATTTGGTAGTACTGCACTTAATAAGACACTTTTTGCAGGTGTTTTAGGAATTATATTTGTACTTGTTATAATTATTATAAGATATAGATTTTCTGGACTTATTGCATCTGTTTCACTTACTATTTATACAATAGGAAGTATGTATATATTTTATTTAATTGATGGAGTGCTTACACTTCCTGGTATTGCTGCAATGCTTTTAGGTATTGGTATGGCAGTAGATGCTACAATTATATGTTATGAAAGAATTAAAGAACAATTACGTATGGGAAATGCATTATCTAAAGCATATGATATTGGTAATAGGACATCACTTTCTAGTATAATAGACTCTAATATTACAACGATAATAGTAGCAGTAATACTATTTATATTTGGACAAAGTTCTGTTAAGGGATTTGCTACTATGTTAATTATTAATATACTTGCAACTATACTTATAATGGTATTTTTAAATAGATATATATTAAAGTTATTTGTAAAAACTACATATTTTTCTAATAAACCTAATTTATTTATTGGACTATCTAAGAGTAAAATTAAAGAAAGTAAGGAACTTGATATTCCATTTAAGAAGATTAATTTTATTAAGGCAGGTAGGGCTTATTCTATTATTGTACTTGTAGTTTTAGTTCTTGCTGGTGTTACTACATATTTTACTAAGTTTAATTTAGGAGTAGATTTTACTGGTGGAACAAGTATTGAAATAGATGGTAATGTAGATTTAACTAATGATCTAGAAAAATTAAATTATACTTTAAAAGATAAAACTAATAATACTTATATAATTGATGAAGTATTAGATAATGATAGTATTACTAGTTTAAATAATCATATTAAGAATGAGTATAAAGTAGATGCAAATATTTATGTTGTTAGTGATGTAGTAAAGAAAGAATTAGTTAAGAATGCTGTTTATTCACTTATTTTATCTTCGATAGCAATAGTTATATATGTAAGTATTAGATTTAAGTTTAATTACGCTATTAGTGGTATTGTTGCTCTTATTCATGATATAGTACTTACAATATTGTTCTTTGGAGTATTTAAAATAGAGATTGATTCGGTATTTATTGCTGCTATTCTTACTATTATTGGATATTCTATAAATGATACTATTGTTACATTTGATATGATAAGAGAGATGTTAAAGAATAAGAAAGAGATTAAGAATATTAATGAATTAGATGAAGTAATTAATAATAGTATTAAGAGGGTATTTTCTAGAACTATATTAACTACTGTTACTACTGTTGTTCCTGTAATATGTTTAATGATATTTGGAGCAAAAGAAATATTAAACTTTAATATAGCTTTATTAGTAGGATTTATTCTTGGTGTATTATCTAGTATATTTATATCTAATTATTTATTTAGAAATTTAGAGTATAAGTCTATTACTAGACCTAAGAATGACGAAGAAGAAGATGATGAATTAAAAGAGTATAAAGTAAGAGGAATTAATTGTTAGTTCTTCTTTTTTTGGGATTGTTGTGGTATACTAGAGGTAGAAAAGAATAATTTAAAAGTATGTTTTTCATTGGCGAGAAGTGGCGAATACGGCAAAAATCTTCAATGAGATTATTTATACGAATAAATGATTATACTAAAATAAATTTATTATAACTATACTGGAGGAATGATTATGGAAATAATTGAATATCAAGATAAGTATTTAGATATGGTTAAAGATTTATTGGTAGAGTTAGAAGAACATATACTTTCTATTGATAAAGATAAGTTAGATCAATTACATCCGTTATATAGAGAAAAGATGGCTATACTTGATTTAAAAGAAGTAAATAAAAATAGTGGTAAGTGCTATTTAGCAGTAGAAGATAATACAGTACTTGGTGTAATTATGGGTATTATAATACCTTATGAAGAATATGATTATTTAGATTATACTTGTCCCAAAAGTGGAGAAGTAACTGAGTTAGTAGTTGCAAAAACTGCAAGAGGTAAAGGCGTAGGTAATAAGTTAATGAATAAAATGGAAGAATATTTTAAAAGTGTTAACTGTGAATATGTATTTATTGATGTTTTTGCATATAATGATGGTGCAATTAATTTCTATAATAATTTAGGATATCATCCAAGAATGTATAGAGATGTCAAAAAGTTAAAGTAAGAAAAATTCTAGTATTCTTTGCTAGATTTTTTTTGTTAATATTTTTAGCAAATGAGTTATCAGTTAACATTGTAATCAATAACATTTAAAAATAAATAAAACTGTCACAAATTGTGGCGGTTTTAAAATGACTATTTACCAAACGATTGTTTGAAAGTCGCTGATATAGATATGTTACTATGATAGAATTTACTTATGCTTGAAACAAATGTTGTATGCGTGGAAAAAAAGAAGGTAGCCAACTGACTACAATTTGTAGTCAGTTGAAAATGCTTGCACCAGATGGAAAAATTAGACTAAGTGATGCAATGAATACTAAAAATATATTTAGGCTTATTGAGTCTGTGCCTAGTCCTAAGGCTGAGCCTATGAAACTTTGGTTAGCAAATCTTGGTAAAGAAAGAATTGATGAAGTAAAGGAGGTATATAATGAAAGAAAGGAAATTAGAAACAATTTTAAATTTATTTGAAGGAAAAGAAATAAGAAGTACATGGAATAGTGAAGAGGAAGAATACTATTTTAGTGTAGTTGATGTTATTGGTGCATTAACGGAAAGTTCTAGAGTAAGAAAGTATTGGAATGATTTAAAAATTAGATTAACTAATGAAGAAAGTGAGTTGTCCGATAAAATCGGACAACTGAAAATGCAATCTGCAGATGGCAAGTATTATAATACAGATGTATTAGATACTAAAGGAATTTTAAGACTTGTACAGAGCGTACCTAGTAAAAAAGCGGAACCATTTAAACTTTGGTTAGCAAATCTTGGTAAAGAAAGAATTGATGAAGTATTTGATCCTGAGGTTGCTATTAATCGTGCAGTAGATTACTACAAAAAAAGAGGATATACTAATGAATGGATTAAAGCAAGATTAGATGGTATTGTTGATAGAAAGAAATTAACAGATGTATGGAAAGACAATGGTATTACATCTAATTATGAATATGGAATATTAACAAATGAAATATATAAAGAATGGTCAGGTATGAGTGCTAATGAATCAACCCGCGCCGCTTTATCCATTACATCTTAGCCACTTAAACAAATAAAATAAACACTAGTAGAATAATTATACAATACTTATGGTTGATAATATCTACTAGTTTTGTTATACTTATATA
>OIYG01001134.1_pt1 | contig 21305 bp, 19 predicted proteins | sample 1587861 | NCBI WGS metagenome assembly OIYG01 (sample SAMN03283272) | human gut metagenome | biome: human-associated habitat; material: feces | host: Homo sapiens | place: Peru | collected 2012 | reverse complement strand
AAAAATCATATTCATCCAAAAGAAGCAGTAAAAGAAAATATTAGGACATTTAAAAGACAAATGATGACTTTAGGTTTTTCTTTTGACTGGAGTCGTGAGTTTTCTACTACAGATCCAGAGTATTATAAATGGACTCAATGGCAATTTTTACAATTTTATAAACATGGTATGGCATATAAAGCAAAGACTTTAGTTAATTGGTGTGATAATTGTAAGACTGTACTATCAAATGAAGATTCTGCAGGGGGAGTTTGTGAAAGATGTGGGAATAAAGTAGTACAAAAAGAAAAAAGCCAATGGATGCTTAAGATGAGCAGTTATGCTGAAGACTTACTAAAAGGGTTAGATGATACTAATTTTAAAGATAAAGTAAAGTTAGGACAAATAAACTGGATAGGTAAATCAACTGGTGTAGAAGTGAGTGTTGATATAGTTGGTGGAGGTAAATTTAGTATATTTACTACTTGTATTGAAACTATATATGGTATAACATTCTTTGTTATTGCTCCGGATGGGGAACTTGTACAAGAGTTGATGCCTAGAATAGAAAATAAAGATGAAGTACTTAAGTATATTGAAGAATCCAAAAAGAAATCTAATATGGATAGAACTGAACTTAATAAAGGTAAGAGTGGATGTATCTTAAAGGGTATTAAAGCAATTAATCCTGTTAATGGTAGGGAAGTTTCAGTGTTTTTAGGAGACTTTGTTCTTGGTAGTTATGGAACAGGTGCGGTAATGGCAGTACCTAGTCATGATGAAAGAGACTTTATGTATGCAAAAGAGCATAATATTCCTATGATACAAGTAATTGATGGACAAGATACTAGTGAGCATGCTTTTGAGAAACAAGATTATTTAGGCAAGGGATGTAAATTAATTAATAGTGAAGAGTTTACTGGTATGGATGTAATGGATGCAAAACGTGAGATTACTAAGAAATTAGTATCTATGGGTATAGCAAAAGAAGTTACTAATTATAAGATGAGAGACTGGATTTTTTCAAGACAAAGATTTTGGGGAGAACCAATACCTATGGTATATTGTGAAAAATGTGGATATGTACCTATACCTGAAGAAGAATTACCACTTCTTTTACCTGACGTTGCAGAGTATGAACCTACAGATAATGGAGAAAGTCCACTTGCTAAAATTACTTCTTGGGTAAATACTAAATGTCCTTGTTGTGGAAATGATGCAAAAAGAGAAACTGATACAATGCCTAACTGGGCAGGATCAAGTTGGTATTTCTTAAGATTTATGGATCCACATAATGATAAGTGTTTTGCAAGCATGGATGCAATGAAATATTGGGATAAAGTTGATTGGTACAACGGTGGTATGGAACATACCGCAAGACACTTGCTTTACGCTAGATTTTGGGTACAATTTTTGTACAATATAGGACTTGTTCCTAAAAAAGAAATGATTTGGACTAGAGTAAGTCATGGTATGGTACTTGGTGCAAATAATGAAAAGATGAGTAAGAGTAAAGGTAATGTAATAAATCCTGATGATGTAGTAAATGAATTTAGTGCAGATATTTTAAGAGTTTATGAAATGTTTATGGGAGATTATGAACAAGATGTACCTTGGAGCACTGAATCACTTAAGGGTTGCAAGCGATTTATAGAAAAAGTTATAAGACTTAAAGATAAAGTAGTAGATAATGATAATTACTCAAAAGATTTAGAAGTGATTATTAATAAAACTATTAAAAAGGTAGAAAATGATATTATTAATCAAGGATATAATACTGCTGTATCTGCACTTATGATTCTTGCAAATAGTTATGATAGTAAGAATGAAATAACTAAAAAAGATTATAATTTACTTTTAACACTTCTTAATCCTATTGCACCACATATTACTGAAGAATTAAATGAAATGATTGGATATAAACCTATATGTGAAAGTGTATGGCCAGTATATGATGAAGAAAAAACTATAGATAATTCTATAGAAATAGGAGTACAAGTAAATGGTAAACTTAGAAGTTCTATTGTTATAAATAAAGATGATTCTAAGGAAGAAATAGAAAAGAAAGCATTAAATGATGCTAATATAATTAAGAATATTCAAGATAAAGAAATAGTTAAGGTAATTGTAGTACCAGGAAGAATAGTTAATATTGTTATAAAGGGATAGTGTTTAGCTATTTCTTTTTAATTATTAGACAAATAAATAAGGAATGTACTTTATTTTAGTATGTATTTATGATAGAATTAATAACAAGAAAAGGATGTGTGTAATTTTGAAGAAATTTAGAAAGAAATTAAAGGGACTTGATTTTAAGAATAATAAGTATCCTACAATATTATATTTTACTTTAAGAATATTAGTTATTTTTCTTATGATATATAATATTACTCAAGGAAGATACGAGAATGCTTTTACTTGTTTGTTAGTACTTTTTTTACTACTTCTTCCTTTTATAATGGAAGAGAAGGTAAAGTTAGAGTTTTCTTCTTCTTTAGAGATAGTAATACTTTTATTTATCTTTTGTGCTGAAATTTTAGGAGAAGTAAATGCTTGGTATCAAAGAATACCTAATTTTGATACTTTAATGCATACTATTACGGGATTTATAATGGGTGCAGTAGGATTTTCATTAGTTAATATGGTTAACAATAGTGAAAGAGCAGGTATTAAGTTAAATCCTAAATATTTACTTGTAGCATCTTTTTGCTTTTCTATGACTATTGGTGTTTTATGGGAGTTTTTTGAGTTTGGAGTAGATCAAATATTTCATGCTGATATGCAAAAAGATACTTATGTAAGTGAAATAAATTCTGTTATGTTTGATGAAACAAGAAAAAACAAGGTAGTTAATGTTAAGATAGATAGTGTTATAGTTAATGGAGAAGTTTGGCCAGGTTATTTGGATATTGGACTTATTGATACTATGAAGGATTTGATTGTTAACGCTATTGGGGCAATTACTTTTTCTGTAATTGGATATATTACTATTTCTAAGAATAATGGTGAAACAGAAAAACTAATTGTAATAAAAAAGAAAGATGACATTAGAATTATTGGATAAAAAAAAGAGATTCATAAAATTGAATTTCTTTTCTTTGTGCTCTTCTTCTATTATCAACCTTATTGGTTCTGGTAATAAAAAAATAGATACTTAATTCAAATATTTTGAATTAAATGTCGCAAATTTAATTTTGAGGTAGACATTCACTTGCAAAATTAAATGTTCCCCACCTTTGTAAGTATCGTTTTACTTACATATTAATAATAACATAAAATGTATGTTTTGTCAAAGAGAAATGCAAAAAAAATATAGCAAAAAATTGCTACTGTTCGCTTGTTTTTACTAGTGTTTTAGAGTATAATGTATATAGGAACATTTGATGTGAGTGTCGCCTCCATTCTTTCAAAAAAGAGAGGAGGTAGATATAATGAAGACAAAGACTTTTATTATAAAAGTTTTAAAGCTTTTATGCATAATTTTATTGCTTTCTACCTTACTAGTATTAGCGATAAAAAAATGACACTCTATCAATGCTGATTGAGTGTCAGCTCAATTAAATTCGAGGCGACATTCACTTGCATAATTAAATGTTCCTCTTTTTTATTATATGCAATAACTCTTGCTTACATACTAATAATAACATAAAATGTATGTTTTGTCAAAATATTTTTTCAAAAATTTATATGAATTCAATTGACAAAAAACTAAAAATTTTGTATATTATAAGTGCATAAGAAGTTATGTGAAAAAGCGGTGTACCCAGCCATTAAATTGGGACTTGAAAAAGCGGTGAACCCGGCCATTAAATAGGGACTAAAAAAAGACGGCTAGAGTCTAATGCTCTAGTCTTTTATATAGAAAGGAAGATAATATTATGAAAGATATAATTATAGATACATTAGTTGATACTTTAAAACTAGTACCATTTCTATTTATAGCATTTTTAATACTAGAGTTATTTGAGCATAAGTTTAGTAAGAAAACTATTAAAGTAGTAGAAAAATCTGGTAAATATGGTCCAATACTTGGAGGATTACTTGGTGCAATACCACAATGTGGTTTTTCTGTTATTGCTACTAATTTATATGTAAGTAGAATTATTACACTTGGTACTTTGATTAGTATATATTTATCTACTAGTGATGAAATGATACCAGTATTAATTAGTCAAGATGCTAGTATTAGCTTAATACTTAAGATACTTTTAATTAAAGTACTTATTGGTATGTTTTGTGGAGTAGTAATAGATTTAGTTTTAAGAAAGAAAGAAAACTTAAAGAAAGATTATAGTTTATGTGAAGAAGAACATTGCCACTGTGAGAATAATATATTCTTATCTTCACTTAAACATACACTTAATATAATTATCTTTATATTAGTTATTAATTTTATACTTAATTTATGCTTCTATTATTTAGGGGAAGATTATATATCTAAGATACTTCTTAAGGATAGTATATTTGGTTCATTTGCATCTTGTTTAATCGGTCTTATTCCTAATTGTGGTGCAAGTGTAATGCTTAGTCAATTATATTTAGGTAACGCTATTAGTTTTGGTAGTTTAATTGGAGGATTATTAACTGGTAGTGGTGTAAGTTTATTAGTATTATTTAAAACTAATAAAGATATAAAAGAAAATTTAAAAATAATATTTATTTTATATTCAATTGGAGTATTAAGTGGTATTCTTATAGAACTAATTGGAAAGGTCTTTTAAACAAAGTTCTAACTTGATGTTTACTAACGCCTTTACAAATCTTTAATTTAATAATATAATAGACTTGTAAGGGAGCAATTAGGATGTATGAATAAGAAAGTTATAGTGATAACAGGACCTACTGGAGTAGGTAAGACTAAGATGTCTGTTAGTATTGCAAAATTATTAGATGGAGAGATAATAAACTGTGATAGTATGCAGATATATAAAGGATTAAATATAGGGACTGCGAAGATTAAAGAAGAAGAAAAAGAAGGTATACCTCATTATTTATTTGATATAAAAAATGTTAATGAAGATTATTCGATATATGATTATCAAATAGATGCTAGAAAAGTAATAGATGATATACTTAGTAGAGGTAAGACTCCAATATTAGTGGGGGGTACAGGACTTTATATTAAAAGTGCTATATATGATTATAAATTAAATGAAGAGAAAAGTAATAATGATTATGAAGATTATACTAAAGAAGAATTATATGATATGTTAGTGAAGATAGATCCTAAAATTAAGATAGATAAGGATAACAAAAGAAGATTAGTTAGGGCATTAAACTATTATATAGAAAATGGTAAAATGATAAGTAGTAATAAAACTAATGAGTTAGTATATGATACTATATTTATTGGACTTACTACTGAAAGAAGTAAGTTATATTCTATTATTAATTCTAGAGTTGATAAGATGATTGATGATGGACTTATCAAGGAAGTTAAATCTTTCTTTGATAATAAGATACATACTAAACCTTTGGTAAATGGAATTGGATATAAGGAATTATATGGATACTTTGATGATAAATTAACGTTAGGTGAAAGTGTTGATTTAATTAAATCTAATAGTAGACATTATGCAAAAAGACAATATACTTTTCTTCGTAATCAACTTGATGTAAAGTGGTTTAATGTAGATTTTGAAAATTTTTCAAATACTATAAGGGATGTATATGATTATATAGAGAGTAAAATGTAAAATACAAACTTTTGTTTGTATTTTTAATTAATTTCATTGACATAAACAAGTGTTTGTGTTATTCTTATATTGTAGGAAGGGTGATAAGTATGAAATTAATTAAAAATAATAAAGGAGCAATAATATTTTATCTAATTATAATAGTTACGGGATTATTATTAAAGGTTAGTAATGATAATTATATAATGGATAAAGAAAGTAATAATACTTTTACCTATAATGATTCTTTAAATTAATACATTAGATATAGTGTATTTTTTTCTTTTGTGATATAATTAAATAGAAAGAAGTTGATAAGATGGAACTTAAGAATTGTCCTAATTGTAAAGAAAGAATTAGTGTTAAGGATATACAATGTCCTTATTGTAAATATATAGATGATAAAAGATATAAGAAAGAAAATGATAAGTTAAAAAAGAAGAAAATGATGGAGATAAGAGATAAGAAATTACTAAAGAAAAAGTTAAATACTAGTAAGAAAAAGAAACAAAGAGAAGCATTTTTAATGTATAGTATATCTACTGTTTGTATAATAGTATGTATAATTATATATATAGTCCTTAGAGTAATTAAATGATAATAAAGATTAAACTAGAAATATATATACATTTTTTTAGTTTTTTGGTATAATATTTACTAGAAAAGGAAGATTTGATTTAGATGAGAGTAATTATTTCTGCGGGTGGTACTGGTGGTCATATATATCCAGCACTTGCTATAATTAATAAGATTAAGAAAGAAGATAAGACAGCAGAGTTTTTATATATTGGTACAGATAATAGGATGGAGAAAGATTTAATACCATCATTTAATATACCATATGAACAGTTACATGTTACAGGGTTAGATAGAAAAAATATTTTAAATAATTTTAAAACTATTAATAATTTGCTTGCATCGATAAAAAAGTGTAAAAAAATAATTAAGGATTTTAAACCTGATATAGTAATAGGTTGTGGTGGTTATGTTACTGTTCCTGTTATTATTAGTGCTAGTAAATTAAAAGTTAAGACTATTATTCATGAACAAAATAGTGTTGTAGGACTTGCTAATAAATTTCTTAGTAAATATGTTGATAAAGTTATGGTTAGTTTTCCAGAGAGTGTTAATTTATTTAAGAAAGATAAAGCAGTGCTTACAGGTAATCCTTGTAGTTCTAATGCTGTTAGTTTAAAGAAACAAGATATAGAGGAATATAAATTGTCTAATGATAAAGATACTGTACTTATTGTTATGGGAAGTTTGGGTAGTAAAACAATAAATGATATGATATACGATAATTTAAATATATTTAAAGATAAGAATTATCAAGTATTATTTGTAACAGGTAATTCATATTATGAAAAGTTAGATAAAGTAAAAGAATATGATAATGTTAAGGTAGTACCATTTATTTATGAACTTCCTAGAGTTATGAAGAGTGCTAGTTTAATGGTATCTAGAAGTGGTGCAAGTACTATAGCAGAAATTGAAGCAGTAAATATTCCTACAATATTTATACCTAGTCCTTATGTTACTAATAATCATCAGTATAAGAATGCTGTGTCTTTAGTAAATAAAGATGCTGGAGTATTAATTGAAGAAAAAGATTTAACTATAGATAATTTAATTAGTAATATAGATAATTTATTGTTAGATAAGAAAAGGTATAGTGTAATAAAGAAGAATTTAAAAGATATAGGGATTAAAGATAGTGATGATAGAGTATATAAAGTAATAAAGGAAGTAACTAAGGAATGAATTTGTTTGATAATTATGATGTATATAAAGATATAAATATAAAGAAATATAATACTTATAGGTTAGATGTTATAGTTAAATATTTAATATTTGTAAGAAATATTAATGAGCTTGTAAGTTTAATTAAGATAATAAAATCTAATAATATTAAGTATGTTGTTTTAGGTAATGGAAGTAATGTAATATTTAAAGATAGTTATTATGATGGTGTAGTAATTAAGTTAGATAAGTTAAATAATATAGAAATTAATGGTAATATAGTTAAAGTAGAATCTGGAGTAAGTTTAATTAAGTTATCTAGTTTATGTATAGATAATAACTTAAAAGGGTTAGAATTTGCATATGGGATACCAGGACTTGTTGGAGCATCTACAGCGATGAATGCTGGGGCGTATAATAAAGATATGGCTAGTGTTATAAAAGAAGTTAAGGTATTAGATAAAGATTTAAATATAGTTACAATGAGTAATAAAGAATTAGATTTTAAATATAGAGATTCTTTTTTAAAACATAATAAAGATTATATATGTTTAGAAGTTACTATGGAGTTAGAAAGAGGAGATAAAGATACTAGTTTAAGTTTAGTGGAAGAAAGAAGAATAAGAAGAATGGAAAGTCAACCACTAGAATATCCTAGTGCAGGAAGTGTATTTAGAAATCCTACTAATATGCATGCTGGAGCGTTGATCGAAGAATGTGGACTTAAAGGATATAGTATTAATGGAGCAACTGTAAGCGAAAAACATGCTAACTTTATTATAAATACTGGGGGATGTACAGGAAAAGATATAATAGAATTAATTAATTTAATAAAATATAAGGTATATGAAAAATATAATGTTAATTTAATATTAGAACAAGAAATTATAGAATAAAGAGGAGTTTTAAGAAATGACTGAGGCAAAAAAGATAAGAGTAAAGGTAAAAAGAAGAAAACTAAAACTTAAGAATATATTTTTAGCACTTTTAATAGTTATATTATTTAGTGGTTTAGTATATTTATTTATTAATATAAAGATAAAGAATATATATGTAATAGATAATAAAATAGTTAGTGATAAAGAAATAATTTATGCCTCAAAATTAAATGATTATCCACCACTACTTAAGATTAGTAAAAAGAAAATTAAAAATTCAGTTATTTCTAATATTCCATATATAAAAGATATTACTATAAGGAAGTATCCATTTAAGGTATATATTTATGTTATAGAGCATAAAGTAATAGCATTATATAATGATAAGGTTTTATTAGATAATGGTAGTTTAGTAGATAATACTTATGATTTAAGAGATTATCCAATACTTATTAGTGATATATCTATAGTTAAGGATAATTTTATATATTATTTTAATAAGGTAGATAATGATATAATTACTAAGATATCACAGATAGAATATGTACCAAATGATGTAGATAAAGAGAGATTTTTATTATATATGAATGATGGTAATAGTGTATATATTACACTTACTAAGATAGATAAGTTGAATAAGTATATAAAGATTATTAGTACTCTTGAGGGTAAGAATGGAATAATATATTTAGACTCAGGAGATTATATAGAATTAAAATAAAGAAATTATTATAAAGTACTTTCTTTTTTTTTATAGTTTTGATATAATTAGATATGTAGAGTAACGAAAGGAGTATATATGAAAAGGGTATTAGGAGATAATAAACGTTCATTAATTACTATTTTTGGTGTTGTTTTACTGATAGTTATTGTTGCTGGAGTTACTTATGCATTATTTGAGGCAAATGCTAATAAGGAAGATGCAGTTTCTGGAGATACTTGTTTTTCTATTAAGTACACTAAGGGACAAAATATAAGTGGAGAATTAGAAATGGGTGCAAGTTATACTACTGGTAAGAGTACAGATATAGTTATTGGTTTAGATAATTCAAGTAGTAATGCTAATAGATGTAGTAATATTATTGGTAAGGGAACGATATATTTAACTACTACTAGTTCTAATTTAGACTATACTAAGACTAATATTCCTTTAAGATATAGTGTTGTTGTAGGGTCTACAGTTAAAGCAACTGGTGCAATTAATGGAACAGAAAATCAAATATTATATGAAAACTTTGATGTTACTGCGACTAGTGTTACATATAAGGTGTACATTTGGTATGATCAAAGTAAAGATGATATTAATGATTTTAGTGATATAACATTTGCTGGATATATACATGCAAGTGTGGTAGGTAAATCTACAATAACAAGATAATAGATAATAAGAAAGTGGGTAATATATATGACAAATATTAATGTTGAAGTTGGAGAGTTAATGAGACTTAGTTCTAGAAGTGAAGAATTAAATAGTGATATATCAAGTACTTTTAATGGAATAAATAATGTGCTTGATAACATATCTGGAATAGTAAGATCTGATACTCTAACAGGTGCTAATGATATACAAAAAGATGGTGTTAATACCTTAATGGTAAGAATAGATGAAAACTTAAGAAATATTAAGATGTTCTTAGATAATCAAATTAAGAATTATACTGTGTCAGTAGAAGATGCACTTAATTCTTTGAATACGTTAATTGCAGCGATAAATGGTGCTTATGGAGTAAATAGTGGGAAAAGTTATACTAGTTTTACTTCTGATAAATCTACAAGTGATAATGTAAGTGTTAAAAATAACGTTACTACTGAAAAGAATTATACAGTTAGTAGTACGCCTTATAATTCTAATGATAGTGTAGATACATCAGGATATAAAAGTAATGAAGCAAGTGGGTTTGTAGTTACTGAAGGAAATACTAAATATGATTTAAATGATAGTGATAAGGATTTACTTTATGCAATAGTTGCTGCAGAAAGTGATAAAAGTAAAGATGATGCTTTAGCAGTAGCATCTACTATACTTAATAGATGTGAAGATACTAGATGGGTAAATAGTCATGGCACTAATCCAATTAAACAAGCAACTGCTCCTAATCAGTTTGTAGTTTATCAAGAAGGTTATTATAAAAAATATACTAATGGACAAGCACCAGAGGCTGTTAAACAAGCTGTTAATGATGCATTAAATGGTGTTAGGAATCATAATTATTTAAGTTTTAGATCTAATGGTTCTACAAAATATAGTTCTAATATGATTACAGAGACTGGAAATAGATATAAAAATTTAATGTCAGTTAATGGATAATAATAAAAGCAAGGTAGGTAGAATATGACAAATATTAATGTTGAAATTGGAGAGTTAATGAGACTAAGTTCTAGGAGTGAAGATATTAATGGTGATATTAAGAGTACTTTTAATGGAATAAATAATGTGCTTGATAATATATCTGGAATAGTTAGATCTGATACTCTAACGGGTGCTAATAACTTACAAAAAGATGGGGTTAGTACTTTGATGACAAATATTGATAATAATTTAAATAATATTAAAGTATTTTTAGATAATCAAATAAAGAATTATACTGTATCAGTAGATGATGCACTTGATTCATTAAATAGATTAATTATGTCAATTAATTCAACATATGGTGGTATTAATAATTAAAAATAGTTATATAGTACTTGCAATATAGAAAAACGTGTGATATTATATTTACAAAACTTATAAAAGATTAAGTAAGTTAATATTTATTTTATAGAGAGTTTGTGGGTGGTGAAAGCAAATAATAAAGTTAACTGAATGCTACTTTTAGATATGTGTAGTAATAACTACCGGATGATTCCGTTATAAAAGATAAGTAAAAATAAGGTGGTACCACGACTAATAATCGTCCTTTGTGTGTGCCATCTTTTTATATTAAATAAAGAAGGAGAGATAAAATTATGAACAAATTAATAGCAATAGTAGGAATGTGTGGAAGTGGAAAAAGTGTAGCGTGTGAAAAGTTAGTTAGTATGGGGTATAACAAAATATACTTTGGAGGAGTTACAATGGATTGTCTTAAGGAAAAGGGACTTGAAATTAACCCTGAAAATGAGAAAATGATGCGAGAGAAGTTACGTGAAGATTTAGGTATGGGAGCATTTGCGATAATTCTTTTACCTAAGATTGAAGAAGCGGTAAAAAAGGGAGATACTGTACTAGATGGTGTATATTCTTATGATGAAGTAAAAATATTAAAAGATAAATTTGCTAATCTTAAGATAGTTGCAGTAGTATGTGATAAAAAGACAAGATATGAAAGATTAAAAACAAGAAGTGTTAGACCACTTACTCCTGAGGAAGCAGAGAAAAGAGATATTAGTGAGGTAGAAAACATTAAGAAAGCTCCTCCAATTGCTTTAGCAGACTATTATATAGATAATAATGGTACAGTGGAAGAATATAATAAAAGAATACTTGAAATACTTAATGATATAGGAAGTGATAAATAATGAAGAAATTAACTGGGGAAGAGATAATTAATACATTTTTAAATTATTTTAAGGAACATGGGCATAAGGTTATAGAATCTGCACCACTAATACCTAAGGATGATCCTAGTGTTTTATGGATTAATGCTGGTGTTACACCTTTAAAAAAATATTTTGATGGTAGTGTTGTTCCAGAAAATAGAAGAATGGTTGGAGTACAAAAATGTATAAGAACTGGAGATATTGAAAGTGTTGGTAAGACTGCAAGACATCATACTTTCTTTCAAATGTTAGGTAACTTTAGTGTAGGAGATTATTTTAAGAATGAAGCAATTAGTATGTCTTATGAATTATTAACTAGTCCTAAATATTTTGGGTTTGATAAAGATAAACTATATGTTACAGTGTATCCAACTGATGAAGAAGCTTATAATAAATGGTTAAGTCTTGGAGTAGATAAATCGCATATAATAAAACTAGAAAATAACTTTTGGGAGATAGGTGAAGGACCTAGTGGACCAGATAGTGAAATATTTTATGATCGTGGAGAAAAATACGATAAGGATAATCTAGGTATTAAATTACTTCAAGAGGAAATAGAAAATGATAGATATATAGAGATATGGAATAATGTATTTAGTCAATATAATGCTGTTATGGGTGTACCAAGAAGTGAATATAAGGAACTTCCTAGTAAGAATATAGATACTGGTATGGGAGTAGAGAGAATGGCATGTATTATGCAAGAAGTAGAAACAAACTATGAAACAGATTTATTTATTCCTATAATTAAGAAGATAGAAGATATATCTATGAGAGAATATCATGGAGAGATGGAGTTTAAAGTTATAGCAGATCATATTAGAACATTAGTATTTGCCTTAAGCGATGGTGCAACATTCTCTAACTATGGAAGAGGTTATGTACTTAGAAGACTTCTTAGAAGAAGTGTTAGAATGGGAAAAAAACTAGGAATAAGCAAGAATTTCTTAAGTGATTTGGTAGATACTGTTGTTAGTATTTATGTTACTACATATAGAAATTTAAGTAATAATATAAAAGAAATAAAAGATGTTATTACTAAGGAAGAAGAATTATTTAAGCGTACTTTACTTTCTGGGGAGAAAAGGTTAGAAGAACTTCTTAATAGTGAAGATAAGGTTATTAGTGGACTTGATGCATATAAGTTATATGATACTTATGGATTTCCTGTCGAGTTAACTATAGAGATTGCTTTAGAAAAAGGTAAAACTGTAGATAAAGATGGATTTGATAAGTATATGGAAGAAGGAAAAATTTTAGCAAGAAATAATAGAAAAGAAGATAGTAGTATGCATTTACAAAATGAGTTATTACTTAACTACAAGAAAGATAGTGATTTTGTTGGATATAACTACTTAGAGTGTGCTAGTACTATTATTGATATTATTAAAGATAATACTTTTGTTAATGAACTTAATGATTTTGGGTACGTAGTACTTGATAAGACACCTTTTTATGCTACTAGTGGAGGACAAATATATGATACTGGTACCATAACTGAAAGAGGAGTATTAGCAGAAGTAAAAGAGGTAGTTAAGGCTCCTAATAAACAACATTTAATGTATGTTCATGTTAAAAATGGTAGTTTAAAAGTTGGAGATATAGTTACTTCTTCGGTAGATAAATCAAGAAGATTTAATATAATGAAGAATCATAGTAGTGTTCATTTGCTTCAAAAAACATTACAAGAATTACTTTCTTCAAATGTACATCAGGCAGGTTCTAGTGTTACAGAAGATAGTTTTAGATTTGACTTTATATATCAAGGTAAACTTAGCGATGAATTAATACTTGATGTTGAAAAAAGAGTTAATGAAAGAGTTAATGAAGGGGTAGATACTAAGATTGAGACAATGAGTTTAGAAGAAGCAACTAAAAAGAATGCTATGGCTTTATTTGAAGATAAATATGGTAGTGTTGTTAGGGTTGTTACTTTAGGAGATTCTGTTGAACTTTGTGCAGGAACTCATGTTAAGAATACTAAAGATATTAATAGGATTGCTATATTATCTGTAGAAAATAAGGGAAGTAATACTTATAGAATTACTGGTGCTACTGATAAGTTTATAGGTAAGATGTTATCTATAGAGATTAAACCATATAGAGATGAGATTACTAAGTTATTAGAAAAAGCTAAAAAGATTATGGTTGATGCTAAAGAACTTGGAATAGAATTAGAGTTTGATTTTAGTATTGATTTTGATGAATTAGATAGTTATAAAGATGTTATTGATATTAAAAATAATCTTAATACTTTAAAAGATAAAGTTAAAGAATTAGAAAAATTATATAATGAAAAGAAAGTATTAACTAGTATTAAGGATTTAAGTGCATTTACTGATAGCAAAATAATGATTAATGATGTTAATACTATTGTAGCAATTACTGATAATTATGAAGGTAATATACTAAAACAAATAACTGATGAGTTAGCAAATAAATATGATAAGTACTTTATATTATTTGCAAATACCAAAGGTAATAATGTAAACTTTATATGTAAGAGTAATTATGATAAGGTAAATGTTGGTTCTGTTATTAGAGAACTTAGTCAAAAATGTCTTGGCAATGGTGGAGGAAATAAAAACTTTGCACAGGGTGGAGGAACAGATATTACAAATCTTGGTGCTAACTTACAAGATATTAAAGAGTATTTAAGAAATTTATAATTAATGATAAAAGTAGATATTTATGTCTACTTTTACTTTGGTATAGTGGTGTTTTCTTATTTATATTTGTTGATTTTATGCATAATCTATTGTATAATATAGTTAAAGAAGGTAGGTTTTATATGTCTAAATTAAATGAAAACAAAATTAAAGATATTATTAGTGTGTTATCTTTAGATATGATAGATAATGCAGGTAGTGGTCATCCAGGTATAGCACTTAGTATTTCACCAATTTTATATACTTTATTTACTCATATATTAAATGTTGATAATGAAAAAGCTGATTTTCCAAATAGAGATAGATTTGTTTTATCTTCGGGGCATGGTTCTTCAGCGTTATATTCTGCACTTTCTATTTGTTATAATACTTATGATATAAACGATCTTAAGACTTATAGAAGAATAAATAGTGTATGTAAGGGACATCCTGAACTAGATATAGAACATAGAATTGAAACTACTACAGGAATGTTAGGACAAGGTATTGCTAATGCTGTTGGTATGGCAATTGCAGAAAAGTATTTGAGTGCTAAATTTAATAGTAAGAAGAATATATTATTTGATTATAAAGTATATTGTTTATGTGGTGAAGGAGACTTAATGGAAGGAATAAGTTATGAAGCGACTTCACTTGCAGGTAGTTTGAATTTAGATAACTTAGTAATTATATATGATGCAAATAATATTACAATGGACGGAGATATTACGAATACTTTTAATGAGAGTGTTATTGAGCGTTTTGAAGCAATGGAGTTTGAAGTACTTGAAGTAAAAGATGGTAATAATATAAAAGAATTAAAGAATGTCTTAGAAAAAGCAAGTAAGAGTAAAAAGCCTGTTTTAGTAGGAGTAAATACTGTATTAGGTAGATATTCAAAATATGAAAATACAAGCAAAGTACATTCAGGACCACTTGATAAAGATGATTTAACTAATATAAAAGAGAAGTTAAAGTTACCGATAGAATCTTTTGCATATGATAAAGATGAAGTAGATGCTTTAAGAAATTATATAAAAGAAAGAAATGCTGCAAGATATAGTAAATGGTATTTAGAGTATGAAAAATATAAAGATACTCATACTGATGAAGAAGTAGAAGTATTGGATAATGTAATTCGTGGAGAAGATATAATACTACAATTAGATAAGGTAGTAGATACTTCAAAGTTATTTGTGGATAAGACTATGAGAGATATTAATTATCAAATTATGAATGTAATTAATGCTTTTGTTCCTTTATTTATGGGTGGATCTGCTGATATGGTTAGTTCTACTAAGACATATTTAAAACATCAAGGTGATTTTACTAAAGATAATTATATTGGTAAGAATATTGCTTTTGGAGTAAGAGAACATGCTATGGGTGGAATACTTAATGGTATGGCTTTATCTAATTTAAGAGTGTTTGGGTCAACTCATTTAGCATTTTCTAATTATATGATACCTGCTATTAGATGTTCTGCAATGATGAATTTACCAGTTACTTATATATTTACTCATGATAATTTTACTATAGGAAGTGATGGTGTTACTCATCAACCTATTGAACAGTTAACAATGCTTCGTAGTATTCCTAATTTAACAGTATATAGACCTGCAGATTATAAGGAACTTATAGGAAGTTGGAACTTGATATTAACAAGTGGTAAACCTAGTGTTTTAGTGCTTCCTAAAGAACACACTGATACTTTAGAACATACTAGTATTAAGGGTGTTAAGTATGGTGGGTATATTGTTAGTGAAGTTAAGAGTAAGTTAGATTTAATACTTTTATCTTCTGGCGAAGAATTATCACTTGCGATGAAATTAAAAGATGAACTTCTTAAAAGTTTTATTGAAGCAAGAGTAGTTAGTGTTCCTAATTTAAATATATTTATAAAACAAGAAAAAGGTTATATTGAACAAGTATTACCTAAAGGATATAAAAAAATGGTATTAGAATTTTCTAATGATCCTAATTATTTTAGATTTGTAAATAAGGATGAAGATTTTATTGGTGTTAATAAATATTTAAAGAGTGGTACTAAAGAAGAATTAATGAAAGAATATGAGTTTGATATACCAAGTTTAGTTATAAAGATAAAGAATAGTTTATAATTCGACATAATACTATATATAAATACTCTATAATTAATAGTGGTGATACTATGAGAGTATATTATGTATTTAAAATAAACAATTACTTTTCTTATATTTATAAAAATAAGCCATATAAACTATATAAGATGCTTGAAGAAATATTCCATGTTAAAGAATATGATATGGTACTTACTTATAAGATGTATGAACAGGTTGCTAAGACATTTAATAAGGAAGAAATAAATAAGTATTTAAAGAATATATATAGCGATAGTAAATATTATTTATATAACAAGAGTATTCATATTTATAGTGATTATTATGAATACTCTAAGTTAGTTATAAATAACTCTAATCTTAAGATTAAGACTAATATTAATAATTCTATATTCTTTAAGGATATAAATAATTATTGTGATAATATATTTATATGTGATTTTAATAATAAGGATTATTTTTGGTTAGATAAGGTAATAAAGAAAGATGAATGTAAGAAAGAAGAAGTAGTAAGATAGATGTGTTAATTTATAAAAAAGAATAGACAAAAATATGAAAATTTAGTAAAATAAACATTAGTAGTTAAAAAATTAATTAAAAATTAATATATAAGAAATTCTTACATACTTGCGTATAATGGAATATAAAAAGTGTTATGGAGGTAATTTAAGTGGAAGTAGCAAGAGTAAAACAAGCGTTAATAGAGCAAAGAAAAATAAATTTATCAGGTAATTTATATCATAAGACACAACTTGATTTTGCTTATAATACTAATCATATCGAGGGTTCTACTATAACACCTGATGAAACTGCTAGTATATATGATACAGGAACTATTTTAACTAGTGAGAATAAAATTATTGTTTTAAAAGATGCCACAGAAACAAAAAATCATTTTACTTTATTTAAATATATGCTAGATACAATAGATGAAAAACTAAATGAAGATATGATAAAGAAATTTCATTTTATTTTAAAAGATGGAATTTTAACGGATGAAGAAAAAGCATGGTTTAATGTTGGAGAATATAAAAAGATAAAGAATTTTGTAGGTAATATTACAACTTCTTTACCAAGTGAAGTATCAAAAGATATGATGGAATTATTAAAGTGGTATGATAGTATAGATAAAAAAACTATTTTAGATATAATAGAGTTTCATGTAAGATTCGAAATGATACATCCTTTTCAAGATGGAAATGGTAGAGTTGGTAGAATGATAATGTTTAGAGAATGTTTATATAATGATATAATGCCTTTCTTCATTGAAGAGAGAAACAAAGAGTTTTATATACGTGGCATAAAAGAGTATCAAAATGGTAATGATAAAAATTATTTAATAGATACATGTTTAAATAGTCAAGATAATTATGAAAAGATGGTTAATTATTTTCTTTTAGAAGATAAATAAACTATATTATGCAAGGAGGTAAACTTTTATGCAAACATTACAAATAAAAAATTCAACAGCAGAATTTTTGATATTTTCAAAACAAAATAAAGAAAAGACAATAGAAGTACTTGTTGATGATGAATCAGTTTGGCTTAGTCAAAAATTAATGGCTGAACTTTTTGGGACAACAAGAAATAATATAACAATGCATCTTAATAATATTTTTCGTGAAGAATTAAATGAAAATTCAGTATGTAAGGATTCCTTACATACTGCTAGTGATGGCAAGAATTATAAAACAAAATATTATAATTTAGATGCTATTATTGCAGTTGGATTTAAAGTCAATAGTAAAAGGGCAATAGATTTTAGATTATGGGCTATTAATGTTTTAAAACAATATTCAGTTAAGGGTTATGTATTAGATAAAGAGAGATTAAAAAATGGTTCTTTTCTTGATGAAAATTATTTTAACGAATTATTACAAGAAATTAGAGAAATAAGAATTAGTGAAAGAAATTTTTATCAAAAGATTACTGATATATATGCAACAAGTTTAGACTATAATTCACAATCACCATTAACACAAGAATTTTTTAAAACAGTTCAAAATAAAATGCACTATGCTACTCATGGAAATACTGCAGCAGAGGTTATAATGAATCGTGCAGATTATAAAAAAACTCATATGGGATTAACAAGTTGGAAAAATGCTCCTGATGGCAAAATAATTGCTGCCGATGTTGTAGTTGCAAAAAACTATTTAACTAAAGAAGAACTTAAATCATTAGAAAGAATCGTCACAATGTATTTGGATTATGCCGAAGATCAAGCTGAAAGACATATTCCAATGACTATGGAAGATTGGAAAAATAGACTTGATGTATTCTTACAATTTAATGAAAGGGATGTATTAAATAATCCAGGTAAAATATCTCATAAGGTAGCAGAGAGTTTTGCATTATCTCAATTTGAGAAATATAGAATTATTCAAGATAAACTATTTGAATCTGATTTTGATAAATTTATGATTGAAATGAAAAAAGATGATATTAATAATTAAAAATAAATTTGAGTTTATAGATATCTCACTATAAAAAATCTAAATACAAAATATAAATAAAATATATTATATAAGGAGGTAAAATATGATTTGGGATATATTATATTTAGTTGGGGGATTAATTGTAGGATTTGTTATTGGCTTTATAGTAGCAAGAAACTACATGAAGAAATACTTAAAGAAGAATCCTCCAATTAACGAACAGATGATTAAGACTATGATGAGTTCTATGGGTAGAACTCCTACACAAAAACAAGTTAATCAAATGATGAAACAAATGAATAAATATATGTAATACTTACCATAAGGGTAAGTATTTTACGTATATATTAAGAAAATTTCACGAAATTTTAGAAAGTTTTTAAAAGTACTTGCAATATTTCTTAATTTAGTGTATTATTAATATGTTCCTATTTCTTGGTACTTCGTACCTCTTACGAGTACTAGGAAGTCAGGTGTAAAATAATTTAAGGAGGAATATAAAATGGCATTATCAAAAGAATTAAAAGCTAAGATAGTTAAAGAAAATGCAAGAGATGAAAAAGATACAGGAAGTCCTGAAGTTCAAATTGCACTTTTAACTGCAGAAATTAATGCTTTAACAGAACATCTTAAGAATAATAAACAAGATAAACATTCTAAACGTGGACTTTTAATTAAAGTTGGAAAAAGAAGAAGTTTATTAAATTATTTACTTGAAAATGATGTTAAGAGATATAGAGCAATTGTTTCTAAACTTGGATTAAGAAAATAATTATAATATTTAAAAAAGTAGGCACTTATTTTTAAGTGTCTTTAAATTTATAAAAAAGGAGTAAAGAATGAATAAAGAAATATTTAAATTAAATTTTAGGGGAAAAGAAATAACTGTAGAAAATGGACAACTTGCTAAACAAGCAGATGGTGCAGTACTTGTAAGATATGGGGATACTCAAGTTCTTGCAGCATCTGTAATGAGTAAGAATGCTTCTACTGCAGATTTCTTCCCACTTACAATAAACTACTTAGAAAAACTATATTCAGTAGGTAAAATACCTGGAGGATTTATTAAAAGAGAAGGAAGACCTACTGAACAAGCAACTTTGGCATCTCGTTTAATAGATAGACCTATTAGACCATTATTTGCTGAAGGATTTAGAAATGAAGTACAAGTAGTTGCTATGCCTTTATCAGTAGATCAAGATTCTACTGTAGAAATGACTGCACTTTTTGCATCTAGTTTAGCACTAATGATTAGTGATATTCCTTTTGATGGACCAGTAGCAGGAGTAGTAGTAGGAAGAATTGATGGTAACTTTGTAATTAATCCTAGTGCTAGTGAGTTAGAAAATAGTGATATAATTTTATCAGTTGCAGGAACTAAAGATGCAATTAATATGGTTGAATCTGGAAGTAAAGAAGTAAGCGAAGAAGATATGGTTGATGCTTTAATGTTTGGTCACGAGGCAATTAAAGAATTATGTTTATTTGAAGAAGAAATTACTAAAAAGATTGGTAAAGAAAAAATAGCAGTAGAACTTAAGACGTTAGATAAAGAGTTAGTTAGTGAAGTTGAAGAATTTGCTAGAGAAAAGATGTTAAATGCTATTCAAATTAAAGATAAGTTAGAAAAATATGCCGCAATAGATAAAGTAAAAGAAGATACTGTATTAGAGTTTTCTAATAGATATGAAGGTAATGAAGAAGTTGAGGCAATACTTAAAGATGTTAAAACTATTACAGATAATATTGAAGCAAATGAAGTTAGAAGACTTATTACTGAAGAACATATAAGACCTGATGGTAGACAAATGGATGAAATAAGGGATTTATCTGCAGAAGTAGATTTACTTGCAAGAACTCATGGTTCAGCATTATTTACTCGTGGACAAACTCAAGTTCTTTCTATTACTACTTTAGGTGCTTTAGGAGAACATCAAATTCTTGATGGACTAGGTATAGAAGATGAAAAGAGATTTATGCATCACTATAACTTCCCAGCATTCTCAGTTGGAGAAACAGGAAGATATGGTAGTCCTGGAAGAAGAGAAATAGGACATGGTGCACTTGGAGAACGTGCTTTATCACAAGTAATACCTAGTGAAGAAGAATTTCCATATACTATAAGAGTAGTAAGTGAAGTATTAGAAAGTAATGGTTCATCTTCTCAAGCATCTATTTGTGCAGGATGTATGAGTTTAATGGCTGCAGGTGTACCTATTAAAAGACCAGTTGCAGGTATTGCTATGGGATTAATTACAAAGGATGATAAATATACTATTTTAACTGATATTCAAGGACTTGAAGATCATATGGGAGATATGGACTTTAA
>OIYG01001132.1_pt1 | contig 21338 bp, 24 predicted proteins | sample 1587861 | NCBI WGS metagenome assembly OIYG01 (sample SAMN03283272) | human gut metagenome | biome: human-associated habitat; material: feces | host: Homo sapiens | place: Peru | collected 2012 | reverse complement strand
CTAATTTATTTAAATCTGTTTTTCATATCCTTTCTTGGATTATGTTGTTATATCTTTTATTTCAATATTCTAATCTGAAATACTGAAATAAATTTCGATTCCTCTGAAGTATATGTTTCATCTTCTCTCGGGCTCGTACTTTATTAAAGTATTTCTTTGGGTATTTATTGACTTTTTTACTGTTAATTATTAAGTTTTGTAAATTACCTTAGACAAAATTTTGACTTATCAATAATCATCCTTAAATACAATAACATCTACATTATTTCTACAATATGCAATCGAGGTAAATTATGAATTTAGAACTTATCGCTGAAACATTATTCGGCAAAAAATGCCGTCATGAACACATGAGCTTGGACAAAGATTTTGGATATTGTCCTGATTGTGGTGCATTAGTTGAAAACCAATGGTTTATTGTAAAATGTTCTTGCTGTGGCGTTAAACAAAAAGCTGTTGTAAGAAATGGCAAAGTCGTACCTGTTGGAAACTTTTGTCACAACTGCGGAGGTGAAGAATTCCACGTTGAAAAACTTAATAAAATTGATTTTATTAACATTAACTATGCAGCATTAGTTAGAAAAGAAACAAAACCATCTTTAAAATCAACAGTTACACAATATTGGGTTGATTCTACAAGAAGAACTGATGCGCAACCACAATTGCTACCATTATTCCAATAGCATCCGCTATCAAGCCTGTTAACAGCGCATAACGAACCTTTGCAATTTTTACAGCCCCAAAATATACAGCCAAAACATAAAATGTAGTTTCAGAACTACCAACAATAACCGCAGCAAGCTTTGTTGCATAAGCATCAGGTCCAAAGTTATTCGCTATATCTGAAAATACCCCCAATGCAGCAGAACCAGACAAAGAACGTACAATCATCAAAGGTAAAACATCAACAGGTACTGATATTTTAGTTAAAACACCTGACAGTAAGCTTCCACACATATCAATCGCACCGGAAGCCCTTAACATAGAAATAGAAACAAGAATAGCAACCAAATATGGAATTATATTTACAGCAACACTAAATCCATCCTTCGCACCTTCTGTGAATGCCTCATATAAAGGGACTTTTTTAACTAATCCTACCGTCAATATTATTAAAAGTATTGCTGGTAAAATCCATAAAGAAATTGTATTCATCAGACCTTGAATATACATTATTGAGCCCTCCAAAGTCTTTCAAACAGTTTCGCAACGCAAACTGAAGAGATAAATGCAATGCCCGTTACTATCAAGGTTGGTAAAATAATTTCAGTAGGATTTTTATATCCGATTCCAACTAAAACGGCAATAACCGTTGCTGGAACAATTTGAAAACCTGCTGTATTCATAGCCAAAAACATACACATTGCATTCGAAGCTGATTTTTTATCTTTATTAATCTCTTGCAATTCTTCCATTGCCTTTAAGCCTATTGGAGTTGCCGCATTTGTTAAACCTAAAGCATTTGCTGAAAAACTCATTGCGATATCACCAATTGCCTTATTATCCGATGGAACATCTTTAAATAACCATTTCGCAACAGGTTTTAATATTTTTGCTATAAAATCTACAATTCCGGATCTTTCTGCTATTTTCATAATACCTAGCCAAAAAGCCATTATACCTATTAAAGAAAAAGCAACTTTTACTGATAATTCAGCACCTGAAAGTATTGCATTAACAACATCCTGCAAATTTCCGTTAACTGCACCTAAAATTATTGATATGACAATTAAAAAATAAAATATATAGTTCATACAAATATTTAAACACATGACATATAAAAATAAAAATATTTAATGATTTGTAAACGATTTGCAGAAATATAAAACATGTAATAAGATCTGAATATGGAAAATATATGTAAACTTAGTGACGTCAATCCAATACTTATAAACCTTACCGGAGTAAGGCTAATAGTGTTATTTTCTTTTCTATTAGATGCCCCCAGAAGTGCAGAAGAAATTTATCAACATCTACAAGATTATGACTATCCAAAAGATGCCATTTCAATCGATACAGTAAGAAATGATATGAATTCTTTGCGACAAGCCGGCTGTGTTATTTCCAGAGCAGACAAGGCAAACGATTTCAAATATAAACTTATCTCACATCCTTTTGAATTAAACATTGGTATGGATTTGGCAAAAGCTTTATCAAAACTATACAACAAAGGATTGGAAAGTTACTCAATAAAACATTTAATTTACTTTGACAATTTATTCTTAAAACTTGCTAAATATACAAAAGAAGAAAATGTCGCTGAATATTTAATGGGCATTTCGCTTATTAAAAACATAGACAAAGAATTATTGAAAAATCTATACAACGCATATAAAAGAGAGCAACCAGTAACCTTCTCTTACAATGCGCCTAATTCAGGACTACAAAGTATTAAATTAGTTATTGAAAATTTTGAATTCAGAAGTAAAAAACTATACATCAACGGATATAGCATTACGCACAAAGACAATGCGTTTTTCTTAGTTTCCAGAATTATTGCACCTATAACAATACATTTGAAAAAAGAAAATACTCCTAATCTTACTCAAGTTGTAAAATACGAATTAACAAACATTGAAATGGCAAAATATTGCCAACTAGAAAATGAACGAATCATTGAACAAAACAAAAAACATATCGTTGTAGAGTTAACTAGTAACAATGAGTTCAAAATAATTCAAAGACTTTTAGCTTACGGAGCAAATTGTAAGATAGTTTCACCCAATACATTTAAAACAAAAATGATAAATACTTTAAAATCAATGGAGCAAGCATATTAAAATGGCTAGAACAAAAAACAATACAACTTTTGCAGCATATAGAGTTTTTGAAACATTAGCTTTTTTAATGAAACAACCTGCTAATGTTCCGGAAATTACGCAACATTTAGAATCATTAGAAACTATTGGTGAAAGAAATTATTCAAAAGCCTTAATTTATAAGTATTTATCAACATTAAAATTTGCAGGAATTGAATTAAAACGCCATAAATGTAGGTATGAAATTGGCAAACTTCCGTTCAGACTTAATTTATCTAACGAAGATGTTACGGCATTAAGCATTTTAAAAGCATTATTAAAGGTTACTGCAGAAAAAAACATCATTAAAGAAGTCAATAAATTCTTTTACCAATTAAATATGCGCATTGATTTTGAAAAAAATCCATACAAAGATGAAATAAAAGAATGTAAAAATCAAATCACACTTACAAAAGAACAAATTAAAGAAGTGAAAAAATATGAAGAGCTTCAAAAGGAAGACCTTCGTTTTAAGATAACATATAAAAACATTTTAAATGAAACAACCTCTGTTGTATGTGAGATTATTGAAGCTTACACAGAAAATAATAATGTATATTTAAAAGTTTACAATACACTTCAAGGATGTTTCTTAGTTCTTAATACTAAGCAAATAGAAGACATTGAAGAAACACCTCAAAAAAATACTCATAGATATTTTTCTAGTACAACAGTTTTTAAATTAAAAGGTAAACTAGCAAAACGTTATACATTAAGAGAAGAGGAACAAGCGTTGGTTTTTGATCAAGACGGATGCTTAACAGTAGCAAGCAAACAAGAACCAAAAGAAGACTTATTCTTAAGACTTATGAGATATGGCAATAATTGCGAGGTTGTATCACCGAAATCAGATAGAGAAACCATGCGTTCTCTAATTACAGAAACACTAAAAAACTACCAAAGTTAAATAAACCCATGGGCTTGATTTTCTAGCTTATTGATGTTAAATTAATACTACGAAGAGTTCATGAAATATGAATTTGGGCCTGTAGCTCAGCGGTAGAGCAGGGGACTCATAATCCCTTGGTCGTGGGTTCGAACCCCTCCGGGCCCATTTTTTTATGCCTTTTTTAGCTTACTATTATTGCTGTTGCTGTCGCATATTTTTTAGAATGAGATAATGATATTTTTATGTTTAGATTAGGATATTTCTTAATCTTTACGTAAGGAATACCATTTTCAGTATTTAAAATTTCTATATCTTTTAAATAAACATTTGTAATATTTAGTGGATATAAAGCTTTGATAACAGCTTCTTTTCCACAAAAACGGGCGCACAAATGTTGAGCAGGTATACCTTTTGAAAAACAATATCCAAGTTCATTTTCAGTAAAAATATGACTAAAAAAATGCCTGTCATTTTCTAAAGATCTATTTTTAAATCTATCAACTTCTTCTATATCAGTACCTATACTTAAATCATTAAAATTCATAATTATAGACTTTCACACACCATACTCAAAGTGTTCTCAATCTGCTTAGCGGAATTATCAAGTAATTCTCTTTCTTTTTCAGATAAATCAAGAGGTAAAATTAATTTAACGCCATTATAATCTATAAGACTTGGTAAGCTTATTGATATATCTTTATTTAAGGTAGTTCCAGCCATATTACTTGAAACACTCGCTGTAATATTTCTACGGTTCAAAATAGCATCCGCAATATGACAAACACACGTTGAAATACCATAGTATGTCTTACCTTTACCTTTAATAATTTCTGTGCCCATATTTAAGACCTTTTGTGCCATTTCATATTTTATAGCATCATTGAACTGCAAATTTTCCACTTTACAAAATTCATTCATTGAAATATTAGCAATTTTTACTTCATCCCATAATGGTATTTGAGAATTTCCGTGTTCGCCAACAACAGTAGCAGAAATAAATTCTGGAGACAAATCTACATAGTCCGAAATAATATTAATTAACCTTGAACTATCTAAAATACAACCAGTACCAAATACTCGGCCTTTTGGTAATTCTAACATTTTTTCATAATAATAAGTTAGAATATCTACAGGATTTGCAACAATTAGAACAACACCTTGATTATAATATTTTTTCATTTCCTTTACTATTTTTTCAGAAATTTTCACATTATCCGCTGCCATATCTAATCTCGTTTCATTTAAACGTCGATTTCTACCGGCAGTTACCACTATCAAATCACAATCTTTTATATCACAATACTCCCCGCTATAGATATTTGCACTACCCATATTGGGAATACCATGCCTTATATCCAACATTTCGGCATTTGAGACCTCTAATTTTGTATCAATCAGTACTATTTCTCTAGCTATATCCTTCAACATAAGAGCATAAGCAATCCCAGCTCCTACATAGCCCGAACCAATTATTGCAACTTTTTTATTATAATTTCTGTTATTTTGTTGTAATTCTTCTTTTATCATAATGTAATCTTTCTGGATAATTCACTAATTAAGTCGTGACCATCCCATTCAACACCAATGTCCATAGCCTTTCCTATTTGAACAATTCTATCAACACCTCGTAATTGATGATTTATAATATTTGTTTTTAATGCTTCTGCATCAATACCAAAATATGTGATTGTCTGATATTTGTCTGTTACCACCGAATAAAAATCTTCCCAATTTTCCAATGAATATTCATAAAAATATCCGCCTTTGCCTCGAATATTTTCAACATTTTCTAAAGAATTTAATTCACTTCTGTATAATAAATTTGTTCGATATGAAATTGTGCCAATATTGTCAAACATAATTGCATCTTCACATAATTTTGTATATTTATCTACACAAATAGCATCCTGTAGAGGATATTTTATTTGCGCATAATCATATATGTAATCCCAAAATTTATCACGAGCTTCCTTATTATCATTTACCCAGTAAATTAATTGTGGAGATGAACAAGCATTTTGATCCATTAAATATGTATCAACATAAAATTTCTCCGCTAGAGTTTTCATTTCATCTTCTGATGCCTCATTAATTTTATTTGCGTCAATGATACAAATTGAATATCTATCAGGGAATGTAATATCAATACATCTTGGTTTTGTTTCCAAGGCTTTAAACATTTTTATAGTTTTATCCCCTCCCCAAATCATTCTACAATCTGCATTTTTAGAAAATTCTTCGCTTATTTCATTTGAACGCTCGTATTTTACAAACGCAGTTCTTTTTTCAATTTCTGGATAATTTTTTAATACTTCTTTTATTAAATCGCAGATAAAATCAACTTGTGGAAATTCTTTGCTGGAAAGTCGAACAATATTTGAATTGCCTGCTAAAAGCCCAAAAAAGTATGAAAATATAGAATTTATTGGAATATTAGAAGGAGCAATATGTAAGCATAACCCTCGTCCTAATCTATCATTATTGGAATATTTTTCTTTAATCTTTTGTATATTAGCTTTCCTACACCAAAAAGCCAATGCCGATAAATCAGTAAACTCTCTTATTATTGGAGATTTTAGCAAGTTTATAGAAATTTCATTCAAAAAGTTACAGACATCATCTGAACAAGGTTGCATTGGAATATTAAGGATATTTTCATTGCCAATTATATAATTAATGTTTTTCATAAGTATCCGAACACCCCCTTATTTCTGCATTTTTAATTCTTCCTAGAATCTTAAAATATTTCCCTTTTCTACCGCATGGACAATCATCTTCGCCAAGAACAATACCTTCGTCTTCAGTTAGTAAAGAATGTCCGGGATAAGATTCAGGAAGCAAGGAACAAACCTGTATTAGTCCTTTTTCTCCAGTTTTTGCAATTGAAAAATCTCTTGGATTTCTAATAATAACATCAGAAAATATGCTTGCATGCAAATGCCCGTATTCACATTCCATATAAACACAACCAGTTTGCTCAACCATACCGTAATAATCGTGAACTGATTTAATTCCACAAACATCATTCAAGGATTGTTTATATTCTTCTTTGGAAACAGCTTCATTAACCAGTTTTTTCCAACCACCACCATGGATTAAAATTCCATTTGATAAATCTAATTTTATATTTAACTCTTTTAACTTTTTATAAAAAAATTGCCAAATCATAAAAGTAAAACCAAATAACAAGATTTTTTTACCTTTATGTTTTTCCAAAAAAGCTTCAATTTTGGGTATATCAATATTCATATCATCATCCAAGGCGTACGTTCTATCTGCGCCAAAGATTGAAAAACCTAAAATTCCAGCCCCTCTTGCTGAAAACATATTTCTATTTTTTATTACAGATGGACAGTCTATTATTAGCATTGGCATACGATTTGCGCCGGTAAAATCAGAAACAATTTTAACAAGTGTCTTTTGTTGATTTGCTGCTGTTGTCTTATCTAAATAAATTTTAGAAACAGCTTGACCAGATGTTCCAGAAGAAGTCATTGTTTTGAAAACTTCTTCTGTTGGAATACTCTTTAAATCAAATTCTTTAAATAACCTAACAGGTAAAAACGGTATTTCTGTATAATTTTTAATTTCTGATAAATTACAATTTAATTTATCTACAATTTTTCTATAATTTTCACATTTTTGATAGTGTTTTAGGGATAATTCTTTTAAATATTCAGTAAAAAGTTTTGACTTTTCTTCTTTATTTAAAGAAAACGGCGAGATTTCCAACACATCATTATAATTCATTCTACACCTCTAATTCTTTATACAATGTTTTTCCGGCTTCATTTTTAGGAATTTCATCAATATTTCTAATCTTAAATGCGGCTTTATTAATACCTGTTTTAGAGGTTACAAAAGCCATTATATTGTCGTTTTCGATAGGGTTCGTTGTGTAAATTATCATTGAATCATCTACCCCTGTGCAAGCACATTCCAAATCTTTAAATTCAGTTTTAATCAGCCTTTCTGTTTCATCAAGATTTACCCTATTTCCATAAATTTTTAGAAAACGTTTCTTTCTTCCTACTATGTAGAAAAAGCCGTCTTTGTCAAATTTAGCCATATCACCTGTAATTAATTTTCCGTGACGTTCATCACCCTTTAATAAATCATATCCACATTCCGCATAGCCTAGAGTTACATTAGCGCCCTCATATACAAGTTCACCAACGACTTCTGGAGTTTTTATTTTTTCTCCATTTACGTCAATAAGATAAAATTTACCATTTGGAATAGCGATACCCATTGAGCCGTATTTTTCTAATGATTTTTCCGCAGGTAAGTATGACATTCTGGCAGTTGCTTCAGTTTGACCATACATTACAATAAATTTTTTGTTATTATCACTTGCCCATTGTGCGAATTTATGGTGTAATTCTGGCGATAATTTTCCACCGGCTTGTGTCATATAACGTAAACTTGGTAAATTCATTCTGAAAAATCTTAATTTATCTAACATTTCATAAGTATATGGTACGCCAGCAAAAGATGTTGCTTCATAGTCTTTCATTTGTTGCCAAAATTCTTTTTGCATTAAGCCCTTTTCTGTCAGAATAATAGAAGCTCCTACCCAAAGGTGAGTATTTATAATTGAAATGCCATAAGTATAATTCATTGGTAATGTTGTAATAGCACGTTCAGTTTCGTTTAATTGCAAATATTCAACAATAGATATTGTATTTGCTTCTATATTTTTATAACTTTGTCTAACTAATTTAGGACTGCCTGTAGAACCAGAAGTTGTTAACAATAGAGCTAAATCTTCATTTAGTTCAAATTCTTCAGTAAAATTTGTTTTTAAAAGAGTGTAGCCGATATTTGAATAAACTTTTTCAAATTTATCAAACCTATCAGCTAAAATACTTGGCAAATGTAGATAAGCAGGTTTATAGGTTTCAATCATGTTTGTTAAAAGAATTTCATCTAAGTCTGCTTTTAACATAACAGGAACTATTTTGGCATTTAAAAACCCGATATAACCGACAAGTGAGCCGATTTCATTCGCACATAGATTAAAAACTAAACATCTTTTTTTAATTTTTGAAGTTAACTCAATGCAATAGTTATTTAATTTTTCGTAAGTTATGTGTTCATTATTTTCTGTAATAACTGCTATATTATTTTTAAATTTATTTAAGTTCCACATGTAATTTACCCTCACTGAATATGTCTTTTAACTTAAATATTTTTCCATGCCCAGGAAAAACTTCCAAATCCATATTTAATGTTTCTAAATACGGAATTGTTTCATTTTTAAATATTTTATTATTACCCCTTGGAAATCTTGTTATAATCGGATAATCTTTCATTAAAGAATCTCCCGTAAAAACAATGTTGTCATCCAAGAATATCAAACAGCTTCCTTTAGAATGTCCTAAAACTTTTTTGAACCTTAAACTATGACTATTCCATACGTATTCAAAATCCTCTTCAAATGTAATATCAGCCTTTGTCGCAAATGGTTCATAATTTTGTTTAAATTTTTCTAACAAATTTGTCCCATTCTGTTTATCCTGTTCTTCCAATACAAATGTTATTAAAATAGGTCTTGTATTTTTGATATCAGAAATATAATCAGAAGTTTCTTTCGTAGAAATAATAGTAGTATTAAAATTATCTTTGAGCCATTTTAGTCCTGAAATGTGATCAGGGTGTTCGTGGCTTAAGAGAACTGTAATATCAATAATATTGTTCATACGCAACAAATTATAGACCTCATCATTTTGGTGTGGATCTATAATAAGAGCTTTATTGTTTTCAATCATAATGTACATATTTGAATCAATATATTCAAATACGGAATTATAAATTGAGATGTTGTTATTTTGAGAAATCAATTTCATAGTTTTTTTCTAAGATTTCTTTTCCTTTTTCGAAAGAACTTAGGTCAATAATATCTTCTGTTTCCATCATGATATCAAAAGCATCTTCAATATTAGCAACAAGTCCCATGTGTCCTACTGAATCCCAAGCTTTAATATCTTGATATTTTAAATTTTTTGCTTCATCTTCTGAAACTTCAAAAGACTCAACAAATGCCTGAGTGTATTTTTCTAAATTTGTCATTTTATTCTCCTTTATATTTTTTTAAAATTTTATCTGCAATTTGCTCTGATTTTAAACCATATTTTTCAAGTAAATATTGATATTCACCTGCTTTTTCATATTTATCCAAAACACCAATAATTAAGTGTTGAGGTTTTTCTTGTTCTTGTGTTAAAACTTCACTAACAGCACTACCTAAACCACCAATAACAGAATGTTCTTCTACTGTTACTATTAATTTTGCACTATAGCATTCTTTTATTGCTTTAATATCTAACGGTTTTATTGTATGCATATTTATAACTTTTGTACTAATTCCTTTTTCTTCTAAAATTTTAGCTGTTTTCAATGAATTATAAACCATAGTACCAGTTGCAATAATTGCAATATCAGAACCTTCTCTCAAGGTAATAGCTTTACCAATTTCAAAATCATAATCTTCCTTATATACCATTGGATTGTTCATCCAACCAGATAATCTTATATAAGTAGGTCTATTATCATTAGCCATAGCAATTAGTGCTTTCGCTGATTCTGCACAATCAGCAGGTGATAAAATAACAATATTTGGGATACTTCTTAATAATGCAACATCTTCTATGCTCATGTGTGTTGCCCCATAAACCCCAATTGCAAGTCCTGAACTTAAACCAACAATTTTAATATTTTGGTTCATGTATCCCATATTTATTTTTATTTGGTCAAGACATCTAGTTGTAGAAAAAGTTGCTTGTGCTGTTACAAAAGGAGTAAAACCTTCTTTTGCTAAACCAGAAGCAACACCAATCATATTTTGTTCTGCGATACCAACATTAAAATATTTTTTAGGAAATTTATCTCTAAAATATTCCAATCCTGCAGGAGAACATTGGTCGGCAGGAATAACAAGGACTTTATCATTAATTTCAGGTAATTCTAATGCGACTTGTCCAAAAGTTCTGTGTGAACCTAATAACGAATATGTTCTTAATGTTTGTCTATCAAAATTTATCATAGAACCTCTAATTCTTTACATGCTTGTTCGTATTGGTCTTTAGATAATACTCCAATATGCCAATTATATTTATTTTCAATAAATGAAACACCTTTTCCTTTAATTGTTTCAGCAATAACAACGTGAGGAGATTTTTGTTTTTGTCTGACATCACTTAAAACGTCATAAATTTCTTCAACATTATGACCATTTTTTATTCTTGAAACATCCCAACCAAAACTTTTAAACTTATTTTCTAATGAAATTAAATTCATAATGGTATTAATTTCTCCATCTAATTGTAAATGATTTCTATCAATAATTAAGATTAAATTATCTAAATTATAGTGGTGAGCTGACATAGCCGCTTCCCAAATAGAACCTTCATCACATTCACCATCACCCATCATAACAATAACTTTTGACTCTTTATTATTTTTCAATTTTAAAGCAATCGCAGAACCGACGCCTAAAGATAGACCATGTCCAAGGCTACCAGTTGAAAACTCAATACCTTTTTCTAAATTCATTAATGGGTGTGTTGCATATAATGTGCCGTCTTTTTTAAAGGTTGCAATTTCTTCATCAGATAAAATACCAACTCTATGCATTATAGCATACATTGCCATAGCACCATGACCTTTACTTAAAATAAATCTATCTCGATTTTCATTTTGCATATTATTTTTATCATAAAGTAAAAAATCATTATATAATACGGTAATTAGTTCTACCATTGACAGAGAACCACCAATATGAGTACCTGATGTACCAATAGCATAGGTCATCTCTACGATATCTTTTCTTATTTGTTTTGCTAAATTTTCAGTTAATGATAAATCCATATTATAACAATCCCCCATCAACTCTAATAATTTGTCCATTAATGTATGATGCATCATCAGATGCTAAAAATCTTACAACTTTTGCTGCTTCTTCTGGTTCACAAAAGCGTTTCATGATTGTTCTATCTTCAAAATATTTTTTTTCATCATCATTTAAGCTTTTCATCATATCTGTATTTACAACACCTAGTGCTACAGCATTAAATTTAATATTAAATCTACCATATTCCGCAGCTAAATTTTTGGTAGCTTGCATTAACGATAATTTTGAAGTTGAATAAGGAATTTGTCCTTCTGATGTTATCAATCCAGTTACAGAACCAATATTTATGACATTTCCGTAATTTTGACGAGTCATTTTTCGCAAAATTAATTGAATAATTTCTAATTGTGCAAAATAATTTATATCAAAAATTTCTTTAATTTTAGATATTGGAGTTTGAGAAAACATTGAAACATGAGCAACTCCCGCGCAATTAACCAATATATCAATTGGTGATTTAGAAATAATTAGAGGTTTTAGAGCTAATTTCATTTCCTCTGAATTTGTAAGTTCAAAATAAACAGGTTGAACCTCGACATCATATTTATTTTTTAAATTTTCAAGATTATTTAAAAAATCAGGAGTTTCTTTTCTGGCATGAGCAATAATATTTGCGCCATTTTTAGCAAATTCTTCTGCTATTGCTTTACCAATTCCTCTATTTGAACCTGTTATTAATACTGTTTTATTCTTTAACATTTTTTATTTATCCTTTTTAGGTGAAAATTCGTCTATTATAGATGGAACTAACATTATAAAATCCGCCGTACAAGTTATGATTTTTTCATTGTTTTTCATCAAATAAGCCTCACCCGTTGCCGTAATTATACCTCTTCTGAACGATTTTATTTTTGCAAACATATTTAATTGATCACCTGGAAATACCCCATTTAAAACATCTACATCTATAAATTTTTTCACTACAATTTTACGGTCTTTCATCTCTGGTAAAGAATGAATTGCCAATGCCGCAGTTTGCATAATACATTCAAGCTGAAAAACTCCTGGTACTATTGGCTCATCTTCGAAATGACATTTAAAAAACCATTCATTGTATGTAAAATTTTTTAAACCTGTAGCACTAACTCCAGGAATAACTTCTGCACGTTCAACAAAAATATATGGTGGTTTGTTTTTTAAATAGTCCATTACATTTGAATAGTCAACATATATTTTTTTATTATTAATTAATTTCATATTATATCCTTTTATTTGTTATTAAATTTATCAATCCAATATTGAATTAATTCTTGTCGTGATAAAATATTTTCTGTTTTTTTATAAATAGAAATCCCACCGTTATAAAAATTATTGAATTTTATAATTGCAGCTGCCCAAGCTAAACCAATACCAAAAGAAGATAATAAGATTGTATCTTTAGCTTTATTAATATTATCTAATATTACGGTAAATACTGAAGAAGAACCACAATTAGCATATTTTGTAAAAGTTTCCGTAGAATATTTTTCTTCTGGAATACCAACCTTTTTAGAAATTGTTTGCATGATTTGTTTATTTGCTTGATGTATTGCAAAAAAGTTGATATCATCAATATTAAATTTAGAATAATCAAGAATTTTTTGAATAGATTCTGGACCGTATGTCATAGTAAACCTAAAGATATCCATACCTTGCAACATACTATCCCATAAATGCCATACATCGCCATCTTTATTAATTAATTCTAAATCAATAATATCTTTTTTAATAGGTATTTTTGCACCACCAGCAGGCTTTACAATAGATTCCCAAGATTTTCCACATGCACCTGTATAAAAATAAGAAGGAGTTTCTTGTTCAGTGTATTCAACAATAATACCTACTGCAGAATCTCCAAAAAGCATTACGTCTTTTCGATTTCTTATATCTGAACACGTACTTGGAGTATCACTAATTAATAATAAAACTTTTTTAGCAACTCCTGACTCTACAAGAGAATATGCATTTAATAAACCATGCATGCCATAAGAACATCCACCATTCATATCAAAACAAGTACAATTCTCAGAAAATTCTAGCTTCCCTTGTAACCTACAAGCCGATGAAGGATAAGTATAATCATTAGTTGTTGATACAACGATTAGTACATCTATTTCATTACGCTTTATATTAGTTTCATTAAAAATTCTATTTGCGACACCTTCACATAAATCATCAGAAGTAACTCCTTCTGGTACAACGTGTCTTGTACCAAAACCCAAAATTTTTTTGTTTCTTTCAAGTTTTTTTATGTCATTATTATAGTATTGAATTTCATCATCAATATTTATAACTTTTTCTGGAACAACTCCGGCTATTGCTGATATTTTTACGTGTGAAAATTTACTAAATCCCATTATTCAACTTCTCCTATTTTTAATGCAGGATTTCCTTGCATATAGCAATTGTTCTTACAACCCTTATATACTGCACTCAAAGGAGCTATATCATTATTATTTCCAGCCTTAGAATTTGGTAACATTATAACATTTGCACCTATTTTATTGTTATCGCCTATTTTTACGTTCCCTAAGATTTGAGAACGAGGTCCAAAGAAATTGAAGTCACCTATAGTACTATCGTGTCCAATGATAACATCACAATTAAACACATTTCCAATCCCTACATTTATATTTACCGAAGCTAAAAAAGGATCTGTAAAAATATTTGCTTCGCCATATTCAAAGCTTTGAGATAAATAGACTCCTCTGCAAATTAAAGTATAAAATTTTGCATTCATCAATTTCAAATCTTCATAGATTTTTCTTCTAAGTTTTGGATATCCTGCACCAATAATACAGTATTCGTCATCTTTAAATTTGTGTTCTGAAACTTCGCCAAGATATAAATGTTGATAAGTCTTATAATCAACAGTATGTCCATAACCACCATGGCCTAAAAAGCCCCCAAATATAACCTCTTTGCCATATTCTTCAAGCTTAATAAGACTATCATAACATTCTCTGGCAAATCCATTACCACCTACAATAAAGATTTTTTTCATTAAAGAATCCCTCCACTGTCAATAACGTAGTTTTGACCAGAAATGAATTTTGATTTATCTGACAACAAATATACAATCATATTAGCAACATCATTAGGTTCTCCCCAACCAAATGGATAAAGAGCTTCAAGATCGGCTTTATTGGCATCTAAATCTTCAACCTGCAACGTCATTGGTGTTTTTATCATTGATGGCAATACTGCATTTATACGTACGCCATTTTGTTGAGTCAATTCCCTTGATAAAGCTTTTACTGATGCTGATAAGGCTGCTTTTGAAGCACCATAAACAGATTGCCCTTTTGAGTTAAGTATCGCATCAATTGACGAAATTGTAACAATAGAAGTGCCTAAACCAACATTATTTCTTTTGTCGCCAATGCTCTTTATCATCATTATTGGTGCAAAATAATTTATATTAAAAATATTTGTAAGATATTCATAAGTTATTGTACGAAGTGGGTTTAATGCTGTTACCCCGGCACAATATGCCATACCAGAGAATTTACCGTATTTTTCTTTTAAAGATTTAACATATTTTGGCAAACCTTCTATATCTTCTGTTAAATCCTTCTGTTCTAAAAACATGTTTTCAGGATATTTGCATTTTGCTTTCATTCCTTCTAAACGCTCTTGGTTTCTGCCAATCCCAACAACCGTTGCGCCAAGTTCATTTAACAAAATCGCAGTAGCCTCACCAATACCTGATGAAGCACCTGTTACGATATAAATTTGCTCTTTATTAAAGTTAATCATTATTACAATCCCGCTTTTCTTGCGATATCTCCAATAGTTGCCATGTTTTTGTAGTCAGCCATATTGGTTTTAACACCAAAGTTCTTGTCTAAAAAAGCCATTGTTGACATAATTGATAAAGAATCCCATTCTTCTAAGTCTTCTAGAACTGTATCCATTGTGATTTCATCTTCTGTTTGTAATACTTCTACCATTTCTTCTAAAAATTGTTCTTTATTCATTATTCTTCTCCTTTTATTTTATTTCTCCAGTAGTTAATATATTCATCTCTTGATAAAACGTAAGACGGTTTATTAAAAGTTTTTATCTCATTAATTTTAGTTTCTGATAAATCCAGAATTGAGGCTATTGAAACTAATCCGTTTCCAAATGCGCAACAACAAGTTTTAGCCATATCTGTTTCTTTCGGTAACATTGCTAATGTAGTTGGAATTGAACACATAGTATTATTTCCATAAGTTTCAAACGCCGAATACGGAACTTTTTCAATAGGAAATCCGGAAGCACTACCAACGGTTTGGACAATTTGCTTGTTTGCTTGGTGTAAGCATAAATAAGGAACATCATCAGGTGTTAAATTATTATATTCTAATATTTGTTTAATAGTTTTAGGAGCGTAATTCATCGTAAAATCGAAAACTGCGACTCCGTCCATATATCCACCCATCAAAGGAACTTCCATACCTGTTGGCATAACAACTTTTTCTTTGCGAAGTTTATTTATTAATTCATAATCTTCGTCTGAAGGGGTATATCTAAATCTTGTACCGCTGAAAGGATCTACTATAGCTTCAAATCCATTACTAACTGTTTCAACGCAGTATGATGATTTTACTTCTTTCTCTGAATATTCTAATAATGTTGCGCAACCACCATCACCAAATATCGGTGCAGAATTTCTGTTAGAAGGATCTATACCAACTGATGGTGTATCGCCATTTAACAATAAAACTTTTTTAAATGCACCCGATTGAATCATTTGTGAAACCATAAATAATCCAAATACCCAACCAACACAACCTTGATTTATATCTGTTGCGATACAATCTTTTGACAAACCTAATTTATCGTGTATAAAATATGCCGTTGACGGACTCATTACATCTGGTTGTTGGACAACAAAAACAAGTGCATCTATAGAATTTTTATCAATATTATTGTCTTTAATTAAGTTCAATGCAGCATCATAAGCCAAATCTGCTGCGGTTGTCGTATCATCAGCAACTCTTCTTTTATAAAAGCCAACCATTTTACGCATTCTATCAATCTTTTTTACTGAATTATTATAATATTCGGCTTCATCATATATGTTAATTTCTTTTTCAGGAACTACCACACACATATTGGATATTTTTACATTTTTAAATTTAAATAATTTCATTTTAAATTCTCATATTTTCTTTCGTATCTTTTCACTAAATCATCTTAAAATATTTTTAAACTTGATGATTTGTAAATTTATAGTTTTTGCTATAAATTTGTTTATTATATTTTCATATTACTCATTATTCTGCAATTGCAACTTCTATACTTTCACAAATTTTTTCTGCAATTTCTTTTGTTAAGTCACCATAAAATGGTAAACATATGACTTTCGTTTTTAAGTCGTCGGTTACTCTTAGTCTTGCTGTTTTTACCGTTATATCATTCTTATAACACTCATAATCATGGCACGCCGGATAAAAATATTTTCTTGTTAATATATCCATTGTTTTAAATTTTTCGTACAATTCATCTCTTGTTAATGGATATTCATCCTCTATTACTATCGGATAATATTGGTACGAATTTGTAGTAGTTTTTGGCATATGTGGAATTCTTATTCCCTTTACCTTAGACAATTTCTCGTCATAAATAGCTTTTATTTGTTTGCGCTTTTCTTGTTCTTCTTTATATATTTTTAAATTTTCCAAGCCCATCGCTGCACAAAATTCATTCATTTTACCATTTATGCCCACTGTCTCAACCAATTCTTCTGATTGAATACCGAAGTTTCTTAAGTTACATATCTTTTTAACCAACTCAGGATTTTTATAAGTTAAGCATCCGCCTTCAATTGTATTGAATAACTTTGTTGCGTGGAATGAAAACATTGTTATATCACCAAAGTTACCTATCCCAACTCCGTCGATTTCTGTTGAAAATGCGTGTGCAGCATCATATATAACCTTTAAATTATGTTTCTTTGCAATCGCATCTATCTTTTTAACATCACATGGGAAACCATAAACATGTACGCCCAATATTGCTGATGTATTTGGAGTGATCAATCTTTCTATTTTATCTGCATCGATTGTCATTGTATTAGGTTCAATATCGCAAAAAATTGGTTTCAATCCGTTCCAAGAAATACAGTGCGGTGTCGCTGCAAATGTAAATGGAGTTGTTATCACTTCACTACCATAAGGTAAATCAAGAGCTTTAATTGCAGTTAAAAGAGCAATTGTACCATTATTAAACAACTGAGCATTAGGTACCTTCAAAACATCCTTTAATTTTTCTTCTAATTCATTATGTTTTGCACCCATATTTGTTAGCCATTTTGTTGCCCAAATGTCTTTTATTTCTGTTATATAATCTTCTATTGCCGGTAACAACGGTTGTGTTACAAATATCTTGCTCATTCTGATTCGTGATAGTTATTCTTATTATAGTAACTTATTTTTTATTAGTTACTGTAATCTTATCACAAATATTTTTTCGGCACAATTCAGACTTGTGCATATTTACATTATTAACATTTATACAAAAGAGTGGCGCCAGCTTTTTCAAGCTGGCGCCTTATTATAAAGACCATTAGTATATAAAATATCTTTATGTTATATTTTTTCGATATCATCAGATTGTGCCGCTAAAGCATCAATCATTTTCTTTGCAGTTCTTACCGGATTCATTGTTGCATTACCTGCGATACAACCACCTTCACAGCACATAACTTCTACAATATTACAACCATCACAACATTCACCATCTTTTGCAAATTTCTTTAATTCTTTGATAGTGTCTTTATTTAAACCATTAATAACGTGAGGTTTTATTGAATCTTCATCTCTTAATGATTTTCTTACAGATTCTGCTACACCACCTGAAAGACCAAAGTTTCTGGCTTGTTTTGAGCTTTCTTTTGTATATTTAGTTTCTTCACAATCTTCAACTTTAATATCTCTAGCTTCAAATAAAGAACCTAATTCTTCAAAACTCATTACATAATTTACATTTTCATTATCATAACCTTCTGCTCTTTTTGCAACACAAGGGCTTAAGAATACAGTAATTGCATCCGGAATTTCTTGTTTTACAAGTTCAGCTGTGTAATAAAGTGGAGTTTTTGTGTCTGAAACATAAGGTTTAATTTCAGGCAAATGTTTTTTTACAAATTGATTGTAACCTGCACAGCAAGAAGTTGTCATAAATTTGTCGCCACGTTCCATTCTTTCAACAAATTCTTTTGCCTCATTATTTGCTGTAATATCTGCACCTTGAGCAACTTCATAAACGTCTGTAAAGCCGGCTTTTAACATTGCAGTTTTAATTTGGTAAATATTACCTTTAAATTGACCTGCAATTGAAGGTGCAACCATAGCAATAACCTTTTTACCGTTTTTAATTTGTTTCAAAATATCGATAATTTGGCTTTTTTCATGAACTGCACCGAACGGACAAGCGGCAATACATCTACCGCAGCTGATACATTTATCAAAATCAATACTTGCATAACCTGTTTCATCTTTTGAAATAGCGCCAACCGGACAAGCAGCTTCACAAGGGACTGTTGTTTGAACAATTGCACCATAAGGACAAGCGTTCATACACATTTTACATTTTTTACATTTTTCAGTATCAATGTGAGATTTACCGTCTACAATTGAGATTGCACCAAATTTACATGTTGATTGACAAGGTCTTGCAACACAACCCTGACAAATGTCAGTAACGTGAATTTGGCTAGTTACGCAACCTTTACAAGCTTTTTGTAATACAGTCAAGTTCTTATCATTCAATTCAGTTCTATCTAAAGCTTCTTCAGCGTATGTATAAAGAGATTTTCTTTCATCGTCCTCTTCAATTTGAAAACCTAAACCTGCAATTGCTCTATCTTTTAGAATTGCTCTTTCTTTGTAAATACAGCAACGGTAAGGAACTTCTGCACCTTTCGGACGCATATCATAAGGAATTACTCTTGTATTTTCAGCAAAATTGTCTGAATCAAAAGCCTTAATAATATGAACTAAAATTTCTTTTTTTAAGTGAATTGCTTGACTGTTGTTATTCATTTCTAAATCCTTTTTGTACCTTATAATAACTTTATTCTATAATCAATCTTTTAAAAATTCAAATCAAAAGATAAAAATATCAATATAAAAGCCTATATATAATTTTGCTCCAAGCAAGAAAGTATTTCAAGCCGTACATATCATAAACTTTACAAGTTTAAAATTTATCCTTATTCATCCTCAATATTGTTGTGAGTAAATTGTAAGAAATTACCAATTAAGTTTTCATTCCAAACCTTTACATCACTTGGAACTTCCAAAATACAAGGAACAAAATTCCATATATATTTAATGCCGCTGTTTGCCAAATAAAGAGCTGTGTCTTGTGCAAATTGACGAGGAACGGTCAATATTGCAATATCAACATTTAAAGTTTTAACTAAATTTTCTAACTTTCCAATGTGATAAACTTCTTTATTATTAATTGACATACCGACTTTTAAAGGGTCGTTATCAAACATGGCAAGAATGTTTAAACCGTAATTAGAAAAACTATCGTATTTTACCAACGCAGAGCCTAAATTACCTGCACCTATGATAAAAGCATCTTTTGGTTTTTGGAAACCTAAAGTTTGCTCAATAGCAAGTTTCAAATCTTTAACATTATATCCTACACGGCATTTGCCTGTATTATTCAAATATTTCATATCTTTTCGAACTTGAGAATTGTCAATATTTAATAATTCAGCAATTTTAGTGCTTGAAATAAATTCAGAAGATTCGTTTTTGTATTCGTCTAAAATATAATGATATAAAGTTAAACGGTTTATAACCTTATCAGGTATGTTCATTAATAACCCCTTGTCTTATAAAACAGGCGCAGAATAACGTTGTTATTCTGCGCCCACTTATTAATTTATAATTAAACTACTCCATTGAAAGCATCAATGTAGATTTGTTTGATATCTGACATTAATGGGTAAGCTGGGTTAGCACCTGTACATTGATCGTCGAATGCTAATTCAACTAATTCATCTAGGTGTTCATTCCAGTATTCTTTTGTGAAGCCAGCTTTTGTAATGAATTCTTCAATAGAATTTGGTAAATTGATAGCCTTCATTAATTTATCAATTGCTTTAATTAATAATTTAACTTTTTCGTCATCGTTTTTACCGCCTAAGCCTAATTCATCAGCGATTTGACCATATTTAGCTTTCGCACAAGGATATTTGTATTGTGGGAATATAGCTTGTTTGTGTGGAGCATCAGAAGCATTGTATTTGATTACTTGTCTGATTAACAATGCGTTAGCAACACCGTGTGGAACGTGGTACATAGCACCAAGTTTGTGAGCCATAGAGTGACATAATCCTAAGAATGAGTTTGCGAATGCCATACCAGCGATTGTTGCTGCATAGTGCATTTTTTCTCTTGCGATAGGATCATTAGCACCTTCATTGTAGCTTCTTTCCAAGTATTTGAATACTAATTTAGATGCTTCTAAAGCATTTGAATTAGTGAAGTTTGTAGCCATACAAGAAACGTAAGCTTCAATTGCGTGAACTAATGCATCAATACCTGATGCAGAAGTTAAGCCTTTTGGCATACCGTCAACGAAGTTAGGATCGATGATTGCCATATTTGGAGTTAAAGCGTAATCTGCGATTGCGTATTTAACGTGAGTTTCGTCATCTGTAATGATAGCGAATGGTGTAACTTCTGAACCTGTACCAGATGTTGTAGGAATTGCAACCATTGTTGCTTTTTTACCTAATTCAGGTAATTGG
>OIYG01001130.1_pt1 | contig 21366 bp, 18 predicted proteins | sample 1587861 | NCBI WGS metagenome assembly OIYG01 (sample SAMN03283272) | human gut metagenome | biome: human-associated habitat; material: feces | host: Homo sapiens | place: Peru | collected 2012 | reverse complement strand
TACTGACCATATCATTGGTGGAAGTATCTCCATCAATGCTCAGACAATTGTATGTCACCTTTACGATCTCAGAAAGTGCTTTCTGAATCATTTCTGAGGAAATCGCAACATCGGTTGTAACAAAATTTAACGTGGTAGCCATATTCGGATGGATCATGCCACTTCCCTTTGCCATACCGCCAACCGTACAGGTCTTCCCGTCAAGCGTAAAGGAAACCGCGGTCTCCTTGGCATAGGTATCGGTTGTCATGATGGCATTTGCTGCTTTTCCATGATTCTGTGGGGAAAGTCCGCGTGCAAGCTCCTGCACATGATCCCTGATCGGTTCAATCGGAAGCTTCTGTCCAATGACACCGGTTGATGCCACGATCACTTCGTCTGCCTTTATTCCCAGCTCTGCCGCAGCCAGATCACACATCATCTGTGCCTTTTCTTCTCCGTCTGCGTTACAGGTATTGGCATTCTTACTGTTAACAATAACAGCCCTCGCCTTATTTCCGGTTGCTGCCAGATGTTTTTTTGTCACAAGGATTGGTGCACCCTTTACTTTATTCGTTGTATAGACAGCCGCTGCCGTACACTCTTTCTCTGACCAGATCAGTGCCAGATCATTTTTGTTCCGATCCGGATTTAACCCACAGTTTAATCCGTTTGCGGAAAATCCTGCAGCCGCACATACACCGCCCTCGACCTGTTTCATTGTTACATTCATAATTTTTATCTCCTTCTAAGTTATGGTAGTAAAAATCCTCAGCAGAATTTCTCCTGCTGAGGCACCTTTATCTCATTCTATCTGTTTACTTTATGTACTTATCCAGTTCATGAGATACCGCAAGCACATTGTCAAGTTTCTGTTTTGCCTGCTCGGCATTGTTTAAATTCTCAACTGACAGATCCGCTGCCTGTACGGAAGAGGCCGTCACTTCTTCCGTTGTCGCAGAAAGATTACTGATATTGTCTACAATCTGATTGTTTGCATCCGACAGACGGTTTAACATGCCGTCAATGCCTTCGATCTCCTGAACCAGTGTATTGACATTATCATTCATTCCAGAAAAACTCTCAGACGCTTTCGCAATCATGGAATCCTGCGCATTGGTAGCCTCAATCGAACGGCTCACCGCCGTTGCTGCATCCTCTGCATTTTTAAACAATTCATCCAGAATCTGGGCAATGCTTTCTGTCTCACTTCTGGTTTTCTCTGCCAGCTGACGGATTTCATCAGCCACTACAGCAAACCCTTTTCCGGCTTCCCCTGCACGGGCACTCTCAATGGATGCATTAAGCGCCAGCAGATTGGTCTGACTGGAAATGGAAAAGATGGTATCTGCAATACTCTTTACTGCCTCGGTACGCTCCTGTAACGCTTTCATGGAATCTGCCACTCCGGAGTTTGTCTCTGCGATTACCGCGGACTGTTTCTTCAGATGTTCCATGATCTCCATGCTCTTCTGATTCAGTTCCCCGGACTGCTTTGCCACTTTTACCATATTCTCGGAACTTTCCAGGGTCTGCTCAATCGAATGCTGGATATCCTGTGTCATGGTTGTCTGTGTCTGGATATTCTCCGCCGTGCTTTGCGTGCTGGAAGAAATATCTTTCATCGCACCATTGACCACCTCTGTCGATCCATTCAGATCATTGACAATTTTCATCACGGATTCCGTACCTTTACGCACTTCTTCCGCCACACCAATCACATCGTCTAAAATTGCCTGCTGCTTCCGCTGCTCCTGCTGTTCACTGTGCCGGGTATCATGGTTGAATTTCTGCGCCACATTTGTTGTAAAGATCACAGCAAATACCAGTACCCCCAGTGCCAGCAGATCCAGTACAAGATTGGTTGTCCCGGCTACGCCTTCCGGCTGCTGACGGATCTGACCAAAGATCGTCAGCGCATTCAATACAAGATAACCGATGCCGCCGATTTTAGAATATTTCGGATCAAAAAACAAAATACAGCCGATAAAAGGAGCCAGTCCCAGAAAACGGATAAAACTCTCCGTATAAGCAAAAGTCATGAAAAATGATACGAGATATAACCCGATCAGAGCCAGATATCTCAGCCGCTCCGATTCCGGACGACGCTTCCATCCGATGAGCAATGCACATCCGGAGACTACTGCAATCACACTGACAAATGCCGTAAATCCCAGAGAACGTACTCCTTTTGCTCTTGATGCCCAGAGCATAAACAGAATAAATGCATAAAAGATCAGATATTCTGTCACAAGGAAACGGTTTATTCTCTGTATCTGCTGCCCTTTTTCCGCAAAGCGATAATATTTTTCTGTTATTTTCATAATCAGTCCTCTCCCCTGTTATAACACACGAAAGTTTCTGTCTCCATACTAGCACAGAGCAAAATAAAATGCAATTCTGTCCACTGTAATAATCTTATTCCAGTTCTTCCATAACACTCTTATATGCCGGACGAATAATTTTGTTGCATCCCACCAGCTCCTCTAGTCTGTGTGCACTCCATCCTGCAATTCTTGCAATAGCAAACAATGGTGTATATAATTCCGATGGAATGCCAAGCATTTCGTATACAAATCCACTGTAGAAATCCACATTCGGGCTGACACCTTTAAAAATATGACGCTTCTCTGCGATCAGTTCCGGAGCCACTTCTTCTATCATATTGTAAAGGTTCATGTCTTTCTGGCGCCCTTTTGCCTCCGCGAGATGCTCCACATAGCTGCGGAACACACGCTCTCTCGGATCGGACAGGGAATACACGGCATGTCCCATACCATAGATCAGTCCCTTCTTATCAAAGACCTGTCCATCCAGCATCTTTCCAAGATAGGACTTTACCTCATCACGGTCACTCCAGTCATGCACATTTTCCCGGATATCATTCATCATCTGCATAACCTTGATATTTGCACCGCCATGCTTTGGTCCTTTCAGGGAAGACATTGCCGCAGCGATGGCTGAATATGTATCCGTACCGGCAGAAGTAACCACACGGGTGGTAAACGTACTGTTATTGCCGCCTCCATGTTCCATATGAAGCATCAGTGCCACATCAAGCACCTGTGCCTCCAGCTGGGTATACTGCTTATCCGGCCGCAGCATACGAAGGAAATTCTCTGCCGTGGAAAGCTTCGGATCCGGTCGGTGAATATACATACTCGAATCATTTTCATAATGATTATATGCGTGATATCCATATACCGCGATCATCGGAAAATTGGCAATCAGCTGCATACACTGACGGATATTGTTTTCAATGGAAGAATCTGTCGTATGCGGATCATAGGCCGCAAGTGTCAAAATACTTCGTGTCATGGAATTCATGATATCCTTAGAAGGCGCCTTCATAATAACGTCTCTGGTAAAATTGGTCGGAAGTGTCCGGCTGTTGCCGAGCACCTCACAGAATTCATCCAGCTGCGCCTGATCCGGAAGTTCTCCAAACAGCAGCAGATATGCCGCCTTCTCGAAGCCAAATTCGTTCGGTCCGATGGATTTGATCAGTGTTTTTACATTATATCCGCGATACCATAACTCACCGTCACATGGCACCTGTTTTCCATTTTCATCTTTGAAGGACACAATCTTTGAAATACGGGTCAGACCTGTCAATACACCCTTTCCGTTGACATCGCGAAGTCCTCTGTTTACCCCATACTCCTGAAACAATCCGTCCGAGATCGTATCATTCGTAATACACATATTCTGTTTTGATGCTGCGTAATTTGCTAATAAATCTTTTTTCTCCATGCTTCACTCTCCAATCTGTATAGTCTTAATTATATCGTACTTGGTTCTCAAAAAAAAGCACTTCATAAATTTTTTATATCTTTTTACGCTTGGTATATAAATTTTATACCCCATAAAATTTCATCAGTGCATCGTAAACATTCATTTTTCCATAGCCCGTTGATGTCAAGTTATTGTTAAGAACTTTTTTCATTTTTTTCAAATGAAAACCTCGTCATCCAGCATAACTTCGTTGGGTTAATGTGAAATAGTTGCTAAGTCCTGTAAAAATTGATGAATAGTTATTGCTAAGTTCCATTTGCCTGACTTACTCCGCAATCCATACTGAAATTCCACGCAATCTCTATCCTTTTGTCTTTATAAGCATAAACTCTTCTAATAAAAGTATCAACCACTTCCTGCGTCAATTCTTCAATATGCGAATACCGAATAATCTGCTTCATATCAGCCTCTGCTTTCTGGTATTCGCTTTCCAATCCAGAAAGCTTTCCCGCTGTATCAGATTCCTTTACGGATAATGAAGATAAGCGCTCTGTCAGCTCGTTTGAACGTTTCTGATACTCCTCACTACTGATTGCTTTCAACGCATACTGTTCATACAAATTATCCTTTTCTGCCCGAATCTGCTTTTGTTCCTGTCTGCATTCCTCCAGTTTCTTTTTCAATGACTGGATGCCTGCCCGTTGAAATGAAGACAGGCTTTCATTCTGTTTCATGGCATTTCCACGAAGCATTAACTCTTTATTCAGCATCATCAGTACGGCTTGTTCAAGCAGATCAGCATTCATGTAAGTGCAACAATCCAAGATTTGCAACAGAGCATGTTTTCGGCACTCAAACCGCCTGTAACGGCTCTTTTCGCGTAGTGGCTTATAAACCATGGAATATCCGCATCCACCGCAATACAATTTTCCTGTAAGCGGATGCTTCTCCCTGTTTCTTTTTGTAGAATAATTCGGTTTGAATGACGATACCTGCTCATATATTTCTTCTGAAATGAGTGCCTCGTGGTGATTCCGAATTACTTTCCAATCTTCTTTCGGTACAGCAATACCATTTTGACTTCCTACGGACTTTCTGACCGATTTTCCATATGCCATTTCTCCGAGATAAAAACGGTTATTCAATATTTTTCTAATAGCAGTTACACTCCATGAATGGACTTTACCGTCTGTATATTTCTTTTCCGGATTACGCATCTGAGTAATGGTAGGTACGTTTTCCTCATAAAGCTGTCTTGCTATCTGTGTGCTAGTTTTCCCCTGCACCGCAAGAGAAAAGATATAGCGCACAATTTCTGCCTCTTTTTCATTCACGATAACAGCATTTTTTATTTCTTTGCTTTTTTCATATCCAAAGGGAACCTGTCCGAAAACATATTCTCCCTTTGCACACTTATTTTCAATCGAAGCCTTTACCTTAACCGATACATCCTTGCTGTAAAGATCATATAAAAGTGTCTGAAATGCGGTATCAATCTCTATGGTATTTCCGTGATGTTCCCTGCTGTCATAATGGTCATTGATAGCGATAAAACGAATGCCCACAAAAGGGAATATCTGGTTCAGATACGTACCCATCTCAATATAATCTCTTGAAAAGCGAGACATATCCTTCACAATGATACATATGATATTATTTGCCTTTACCTCCTTTAACAACTTTTGCATCCCCGGTCTATTCATATTAGCGCCGGAGAAGCCATCATCACTAAACTCCACAGCCTCATACCCGCTTAATTCGGAATCGTGATGTATGTACTCATATATCAGCTTTCTCTGATTGCTTATACTATTACTCTCGTCCTTTTCTCCCTCGTCCTCTAAGGATAACCGTAAATATAATGCCAAACGCTTCATTCTACTTCACCCCTTCCATACAGTCTGCTGTAAAGGTAAATATAACCTCTATACGTTTGCCCGGATAAACATATATTTTTGAAATAAACGCCTCTATCATATCCTTTGTAAGCTCTTTGCCACTTTTCAGTTTTAACAGAGCTTTAATAGCTGTCATATATTTTCCGGAGAGTTTATCCAATGCTCTTATTTCCTGCTTCTGACTTTCCTGCTGTTTTCTCAGATCTTCCAGTATGTCTGCCTGCCTCATCTTGAATGCCACATATTCTTTTTGTGGAATTTTCCCAGCACGGTAATCCATATATACACAGCTTTCTTCCTCATGAGAACGTCTCAGCCTTGCCTCTGTTTCTCTTAGTCTTGCTTCCGTCTTCTTATACGCCTCTGCAATTCTTTCTTTTCCATACTCCATGTAATGCTTTGGCTTGTTTAAGAAAACTGCAAATTCCATACGGATAAGAGGTAACAATATATCCACCAGCTCATTCTTTGAAATACGGTTAGAGTCCGGGCACACTTTAATTTTCGTCTGTCCCCTGTTTAAGCAAAAATATCCGTCAAGCCTTGCTTTTTCCCCATCTGCATAGTGCTTTACATAGCTGCTTCTTGTCATTTTTCTGCCGCATACCCCACAATACAGTACACCATCAAAAATGTTTTCCCCAATCGGATATCCCTTCGTTGGATGATTATAAGAAGCTTTGCGTTCCTTCATTTTTTCTCTGATTTCCACCGATTTCTGGTATAACTCCCTGTCAACCAATGGCTCATGTGCATCCTTTGTGATCACCCAGTCATCTTCCGGCTTATGAATACGGTTCTTCTCATCCCTTGCCGTTATACTGGTTTTTCCCTGCACCAGAGTTCCTGTATAGGTTTCACTTTTCAGGATTCTCTCCACTGCGCTCTTATCCCACCCTTTATATGCTCCTGCTTCGGGTGTATAGTAAACTTCTTTTGTTTTCTTATACAGAGAAGGGGGATTGATCTGTCTGTGGTTCAGTTCATCCGCAACCGCAGTATAGCTTTCCGTTTCAACGAATTTCTCAAATATAAAGCAAACAATATCCACCGTATTTTCATCCGGTATCAATCTACGCCGTTTTCCGCTCCATTCTGCCATATATCCATAAGGTGGAGGACCGCCAACATAAGAGCCTTCTTCTCTCCTCTGTTTTAAATGTAGCTTAGCCTTTTTGGAAAAATCCTTTGCGTACATGTCATTTACAAGGTTCTTGATTTCGGAAGCCATCTGCTTATTCTCATTGCCTTCCTTTCCGGTATCAAACCCATCGGCAACTGCAATGAAGCGTACTCCTAAAAACGGAAATATCTTCTCAATGTAATTGCCCGCCTCCAGGTAATTTCTGCCAAACCTTGACAAATCTTTTACTATGACACAATTTATCTCGCCAAGCCTTATATCCTGCAATAACCTAAGAAAGCCCTCTCTTTCAAAATTGCTGCCGGTCTTTCCTAAATCGGTATAACAATCAATAATATCAATGATTTCTTCCGTATTCTTCAGATTAAATTCTTCTACATATTTCCTTGCAATCTCAATCTGAACCTCCACTGATTCATTTTTTCTTTCATCGTGATCCGCTGAAAGTCTTGCATAGATACCTGCTCTGTATCGTCTGACTTTCACATTCTGTTCTGAATGAATGCCTGCTGTTTTTCTTAACGAGTTACCTCGTTTGGATACTCTGCCCATTCTTATGCACTCCTTTCTGCCACACAGTTTTTCTTCTGTTCGTCTTTTATTCTCTTGTTGACTTCCTGCATTATGCGATACTGATCTGTATAATAAAACTCAATTTCAATTCTGTGGTTTTCATATACTGAAATCTTCTTTACCATACTGCAAAGAGTATAACGGTCTATCTCCCTCAATTCCGAACAGTCCTGCATGGTCTTTAGCCTTGCTGCAGAGATGACACCATTCTTAAACAGTTCCTTAATCATAAGCTCCTGTTTTTTCTGTGCTTCCTCAAATTCTCCGGCTTTCCTTTTAAACTCGCTGTGCAGACGTTCAAATTCGCTCTTTGTGATAATCCCTTCTTTCAAGTCCTCATATAAGCCTGAACAGAGAGAATAATATTTATCCTGTTCTTCCTTTAATCTTGCAATTTCGGAATCATAATGGACTATGGACTCAAAATTTGTTTCCATATCTAGAGCTTTTTCAAACATCTGCTTTTCCTGCAAAAAACAGTTTGCAAATTTCGTTACCATTTCCAATACAAGCTGCTTAAGAGCATCTTCCGGTATACTGTGTCTGGTACAGCCCTCACCCCGGTTTTTGGTGGAACAGATATAGTAAACCCTCCGTGTATTCTTATAGCGGTTTATCCGCCTTATCATCTGCTCTCCGCAATCTCCGCAAAACAATATTCCTGTAAAAAAACTGTTTTTCTCTGATACTGGACTCACCCGTCCATCAACCTTCAGCAAGTTCTGAACAACCCAAAAAACATCTTCCGATATGATCGGCTCATGGGTATTTTCCACCTTAACCCAATCTTTTTCAGGTTTTTCCACACTTTTCTTCAGCTTATAATTTATCTTTTCTGTTTTCCCCTGCACCATGTGACCGAGATACATCTCATTTGTCAATATTCGCTTTACCGTGGCACTGCTCCACATGGATTTTACTGCACCGGAAAATCCTCCTCTGTAATTTGCGCCTGTGGATTTTTTATACTCTTTGGGTGAAAGGATACCAAGTTCATTCAATTTATCCGCTATGGCTGAAACCGCCACCCCCTCCATTTTCCAGTTAAAAATCTTACGCACAATTTCCGCAGCATAATCGTCCACCACAAGCTGATTTTTGTTGTTATCCGCCTTTCTGTATCCATAAAGGGCAAACGGAGCAATACACTCCCCATTCTTTCTCTTTACTTCAAACTGGCTTTTCACTTTTGTGGAAATATCTCTGCAATAGGAATCGTTAATGAAGTTTTTGACCGGAAGAACAATGCCGCTCTCCCCTGCATCCGCATGAAAGCTGTCATAATGGTCTGTAAGTGCAATAAAACGCACAGAAAGAGCCGGGAAGATTTTTTGTATATATCTCCCGGATTCAATATAGTCACGCCCAAAACGAGAAAGGTCTTTTACAATGACACAGTTCACCTTTCCTGCTTCGATGTCGCTTATCATTCTTTTAAATTCTGGTCTGTCGAAATTACTGCCCGAAAACCCATCATCAACATAAATATCATACAATTCGACATCTTGCTGTTCATGGATAAAGGCTCTGATCAGCTCTCTCTGATTTCCGATACTGTTACTCTCGGATTTCAGTCTACCATCCTTGTCTGTCACATCTCCGACATCACTGTCATCCCTTGAAAGACGGAGGTACATGGCTGCTAGAAAATGTTTTTTATTCATTAAATCACTCCTGACTTTTAAGTTATTAAGCTGTAATAAACCTAAAATTCAAGAGTTTCCTTGATTTGTCCTGATTTTAGGTGGTTAACATAACTTTGATCTTTCAAGGCTTTTTCAATTTTTATCACAAATACGCTATATGTGAATTTCTGCTAAATGCCGTAGGTATTCCTCCATCTTGTCATCTATACTCGCTCCCTCCTTTTGAAATCTGACCTTAACCACATAGTCTCCCATACGATGGACATAGATATTATTTGTCTGTCTTGCAAAGGAAGCCAGTTTTTCTTCTACGGGCAGTTTTGTGTCAATTTTGATATCCCGAATATCTGTCAGCGTGTTTATATCCACAGTCCGAATATCTACAGCCGCCATTGCATCAAGTTTTTCCTCTGATATATCTAACACTTTAGCTCTCCTATCTTCTGCTTGTTTCATTCTATTCAATTCGCAGATTGTCCTATGACATACAAATCTCTGTATGTAAAAGCCGGGACACTGCGCCCGGCTTTACTCTTTTTATCTGTTATAATTATCAAACACCCCCACCTGTACCTGCACTGCCTCGGTGATCCTTGCAATTGTGGATAATTCAAGGAACCCGACACCAATCTTAGCGGCATCCTTCATAAGCTCCTCCATATCGGATACATCTTCCGTTAAATCTGTCAGCTTGTCCAACGCCACCATGTCATACTGTCCGGTCATCAAAAAGGAAATCAAAAGATTGACTGCATCACGGTCAACATCCCTGTCCGGTCCTTTGCAAATGACTACATCATGTCCTAAGATAATTCCATGCGAGAGACACTTCTCTCTGGTCTTGTCAACCTTTTTACGGATGTTCTTCTCCGATTTGTTGGAGTTCATAAATAAAATAGCCGAAGAAAGATTCTCCCCGGCTGTACCTAACATAATGCCTATCTTGCACATATCTTTGTACCTGCTCTTTCTTAGATTATTACAGAAAGATATGCCGGCTGCTATCTCCTGAGATAAGAATGCGGTGCACCCGCCCCCTTATCTCAAAAGATAACTTCTTAAATAATCTATCCTTCAAGCAGCACAAACTTCTTTATTCCAGAGAACAGCGGCACAAGACCGCCATTCTCCAAAATCTGCCTCTTAGCAGAATCCCCGAACCGGGTAACATACACTGGGACGGCTTCATCCCACACTGCGCCTCCATCATGCCCGACCAGACGAAATCCGCAGGCAGCCACTCCCGAAAAATGCTTTTTGCTGAAATTCCGGTGCTGTTCTATCTCATTATCTCCGGCTGCCACGTCCGGTAGGCACAAACCTCTGCTTAGAACCTTCACAGGCACAATACAAGACCACCACAACCCGGAAACCATAAAGATTTAAGGATAAAGGCATTCTTCCACTATCTTGACTACAAAGACATTATTATTCAAAACCCATTCAACAAAATACAAGTAAAATTCCGCGAACCAGTCATTTTGCCAAAAACTATACCTTTAAATACAGTTGAAATACTTTTGTCTACCATTTACAAGCAGTGTTCTGATGCAAAAACTGATTATCAAAAGAAATACGCTCTACGAGATGCTGCTGTGATCGAATTGCTTTTTGCTACAGGAATACAGATTTCTGAACTTTGCTCCTTAAAAATGAATGACATAAATCTATACGATGGAACAATCTTAATATATGGAAAAGGTTTCAAAGAAAGAAAATTGCAAATAGGAAATGATGATGTTATCCATATTTTAGCAAAATACAAAAAAATTTCCTGACTATAATTCAAAGTACGAACCATTTTTTTGTAAATCAGTCAGGCAATCCTTTATCTGATCAGGCTGTTCGCAGAGCAATCAACAAATACACTTCTCTTGCCACCATAAAGTTACATATCACTCCTCATATGTTCCGGCACACTTTCGCTACCAGCCTTTTGGAAGCAGATGTTGATATTCGCTATATTCAGGAAATCCTAGGACATAGTTCCATCAATATTACTGAAATCTATACTCATGTTGCCATGTCAAAGCAACGAGATATTCTTACAACAAAACATCCGAGAAAAGATTTTAAAATATAGTAACCTAAAAAGGCAACTCCGAATTAGAGTTGCCTTTTTGATGGATAATCATGTATTATTTTACAAATTTTACAAATTGTACAAAGGATAGCAAAAATTATCTAATAACATACAGAAATTGTAATCTGGTATTAATTTTTGCTGTTGAAAGAACAATAAATAAAAGCATAGCTAGAGGAGAGTAATTTTTATGAACGAAAAATTTGTACTAGGAATTCATGTTGGTCATGACAGATCTGTTGCTCTTATCAAAAATGGTGATGTTGTAGGAAACATCGCACAAGAGCGTCTAGATAGAATAAAACACTCGCGATCAATAGAACTTCCTTTCGATGCAATAGATGCTCTTTTAAAATATCAACATATAACAATACAGGATGTAAATTGTGTGGGGTTATCTGGAGATGCAATGGAGGCAGAAAATATTCTAAACACCATCAAATCCGAACTTTATATACATTATAAATGCAAAATTCCTGTATATTTTGTATCTCATCATGACTCTCATGCTTATGCTGTATTTTTTTCCTCTGGTTTCCCTAATTCACTTATTTTTATTGCTGATGGTGGAGGTGATTACTATAACAATTATACAGAAGCAGAAAGCTTATATGTCGCAAATGAAACAAACATTTCTCTTGTAAAAAAACGTCTTCAGGCTCCTACTATTCGAAGAATGGGAAATGAAAGTAATTATTTACTACCATATATGCCATCTGCTGTGCGATCACAAGAAATAAGTATTGCTAGAAAATATGAGCAATTTACATATTTATTAGGCTTTGGTTGGGGGCAAGCTGGTAAAACAATGGGCTTAGCCTCATACGGAGAAAGCCTTATAGATTTTTCAGATTTAAATTATAAAGATCTAGAATATTCTCTTAAGTATGCAGATTATCTAGAAGATATATTTGTATTACAGCAGTTGTCTAATAAAAATTATCATAATTATATACAAGAAAACGCTGCAGATATAGCGCAAACAGTGCAAGAATATACAGAAAAAGCAGTCATCACACTTATCAAAAATCTGGCAAAAAAGTATCATGCTGAATATCTTTGCCTAGGTGGGGGGCTGTTTTTAAACTGCCTATTGAACCAGAAAATATTGGAAAATTGTAATTTAAAGGAAGTATTTATTTTCCCGGCATCCGGTGATGACGGACAGGCAATTGGGAATGCTTTTTATGCATATAAAAAACATTTTCCTCAAATGCCTAATCCGCATATTAAGCTTCCATATCTTGGTTTTTCTTATTCAAATTCAGAAATTGAAGATGAGCTAAAGACTTGGAACTTGAATTACATTTTTTTTGAAGATAATGTGCTTGCACGGATGATGGCGCAGGCAATTTTTGATAATAAAATTATAGCATTCCATCGAGGTCGCACAGAAGTCGGACCTAGGGCATTATGTCACAGGAGCATTTTAGCCAATCCAACTAATCCTAATATGAAAGACATAATTAATAACCGAATTAAGCATCGAGAAAATTTTCGACCTTTTGCACCTGTAGTTACAAAAGAAATGGAATATGAAATATTTGATTTAAAGCAGTCCTCTCCATATATGCTGTTAGCGCCTACTGTAAAAAAAGAGTATCGTGATAAATTGCCCTCTATTACGCACGTTGATAATACAGCAAGAGTGCAGTCTGTTTCAAAAGAAACAGAACCTTTTGTACATTTGCTACTCAATGAATTTGCTAGGTTGTCTAGCGTTCCTGTTCTTATTAATACATCATTCAATGTGGCAGGACAGCCTATAGTAGAACGACCGACTGATGCTATCCAAACGTTCATCAACAATGATATGGATATTCTTGTTATAGGAAATTATTGGATTTCCAAAAATTAGCTTATTATAATATAATAACCGGAACTATCTTGGAGTGTATATTCTTCCAATGATTTTCCAAAAAGAATGGTCTGTTTATCTTTCAAGGAAGATAAGTTGTGCCATTCTTTTTGATATGTTTCCAGATTTGTATGACACTCATATTGGCATAAATATTTACTACAATTAAAATCACATGAATCTACACTATCTGCTAAGGATATTTGACTTATTAACCTATAAAAATTTTCTTCCGATTGATTTTGTTTATAAAAAAACATAACATTTGTTAATGCTAACATATTGCCATATGTGACATCACAATTTCCGAGATAATTCAAATTTTGCTTTCTCAGCATATTGAATACTGTATCGAATACGCTTTTTTGCTTCGAAATATCTTCTTTTTGACGAATCATAATAATTGCTTGCAAGGAATAAAATTGCCAAATATATGTACTTATACCAAATTTTATGCTAGCATCAATTCCTTTTTCAATATATTTTTTTGTGGCAATATATTTTTCATTTTTTCTTTCAAGAAAATAATGTAACACTGCTGATAACATATATAAACGAATCACGGAATTTGCAAAATTATTTTTTATACAGATATTTAATAATTTTTCTGTTTCAATCATCAAATTTTGCAAATGTTGTTCGTCGTTTTTAGGTAATTCAAACAATCTCATAATCAACAAACTGACATCATTATGACATTTTATACGATATGACTTTTCTTTTGATAAAAGCTTATCTGCCTTATCAAGAAAATTTTCATATGCTAATTTGTTATTATAAAAATATAATTTAGCTGTGGTTATGTAACTAAGTGCTTGTAAATTTGGATCTTTTAATTCATTTGCTAACGCTAACGATAATTCACAATAATTCCGTGCAATATCAAATGAATTATATTTAATATATATATTTGATAGTTTATCATACATATCAAAAACAGCTTTTTTATCGCAATTATTAATATTTAAGATTGTTTCAGAAAGTAAATCTAATAATATAAGTTCACTCTTTTTTAATTGTCCAGCATTAATGTAACTATGTGCCATTTGCTCTTTAAGGTAAAATCTAAATCGAGGATCTTTCTGGAAATTTTTATTTGATTTCAGTTTATATTGTGCCCATTGGCATATTGCAACAGCTTCGTATGGTGTGTGATAATGAAGTGCAATATATATTTTACAGGCAACAGTATTCTTTTTTTGCTCATATTTTGTACAGACATTGTATATATCTTCTAAGTAAGTGTAATAATTTTGGTTAATGTTAATGGATGAATAATTGATTATATTATTTATGTCTGATATTGCAACAGAAAAATATGAACGGGCATTTTTTTTATCATTTATCCAAAAATAAAGTTGTCCCTTTTTTAATACATCCATTTCGTCAAATACATATGGCACATTAAGTAAATAGTTTGCCACTTCCTTCTTGGCTTCTTTATTATTTCTCAATCTATTATTTATATATAGGTACAAACTTTCATGTATAAAAGAATATCCAACCGATGAAAGCATAATATACCTTCGTTCTAATAAGTTTTTATATAAATCCTCCCTGCCTTCGAAAAAAGCATTAACAAAATAGCCTGAAAAATTCATCCCAAGGTATGAAGCCGTATAAAGAAATCTAAGCATGTCATTTCCACAATTTTGTTCAATCAGATGCTGAACTCGTTGATCATATATTTCTTCCATATTTTTGGGAATATATAAATGATTAGAAAAACTTTCAGTATTTTCTATACCAACAGTAGTCCGATTTAATAGATATACTAGTTTTAAATCTAGCATATATTCAATAACCTGGATAATAAACAGTGGGATATTATTGCTTAATGAATGTATCTTATTTAAAGCAAGCTGTGGAATCCCACGCACAATTGACGTTATCAGCTGAATCGTTTCAGAATCAGTTAATGCTTCTACCGAAATAACGTTGAATGGGTAAGTTTCCTTGCAAAACTCCAAAAAAGAAAAATAGTCTACACCTCCAGCGGAAAAATCGTCGCGACCAACAAGAATTAGAGTCAATCCTGGCGGACAATCTGTTTTCAACAAATTTCGGATATTATTTAAAATTTCAACAGGGGCATTATGAAGATCATCCAAAATAATCACATATTTGCGATAAGTTGTATCAATGTTTATAAAAATATCTTTCAGCGAGTGGTAGGCAACATTATCTGACAAATACCCATCTTTTTTCAATTTTTTTTGTAGTTGAAGCAATATATTCTTATCTTTTTCCACAGATATCCTGCAAAAGTTTATCTCCCTGCCTGCAATTTCGCATAATACTTCATCAATAATTCTGCTTTTTCCAACCCCTGCCTCCCCTATAAGAAAGTATATATGATGGGTTGCCTCTTTAATAATCCCATTCTTTATTGTTTTAATAATTTCCTTGTTTTTTTTACCAGTCAATTCAGGTCTGAAATCACATGAAATTTTAATTCCTTTTACTTGTATAGAAGTATCCAACGCGTTACTTTTTACATTTAAAATCAGATCATCAATTCCATCAAAATATTTTTTTATAGCAATGAGTTTCAAACAACATGAACTATTTGAATCTACCATATGTTCTATACTGTCCAAATCAAGATTCCAGTTTCTATCTGTGTTAACAGTCATAGAAACTGTTTGTGGACTATTCGAATAATTTCTTATCCAAAAATATATTTCATATGCATTTTTTGATTCAATAATACATGAATTAGCCTGATACTCAATGTATACCTTGTCAAAACTATCAGGAACATTTTCATTTCCTATCAATGCATTATTTTGAAGAAAATACTTTTTTAGAAGATATTGATCAATTAATACAAATTCTATTCCTAATTTTTCAGCTTCTTCTTTAAAATGGTAATATGAATATGGAACAATTGTAGTATTAGTAACAAGAACATAATATCCCACATTTTCTTCTTTAATTCGAGATAAGTTTCCAGCAAAACTGTTATATGATATTTTGCTATGATTTGAACTCTTGCATTCAATATATATTCTTAAAACATTCAAATCTTTTATATAAAAGTTAGTTCCTAAAATATTTTCTAATGTTACAGGAGATTCTAAAATAATATCTTTCCCATTATCTCTTACTTTAGGGGTACGATAAATTTTAGCACCCAAATCATAATATTTACGCATTTCATTTGATAAAATATCGAAAATATGGTTTTCAAATTTTAACCCCAAGTCATTACCTAAATCCCATTCATTATCATTTAAATTAGGTCCTTCTCTATATGTTTGTCCTAACAAATTATTTTCCTCCATTAGAAAATGTGGATAATTTTTGCTATCCTTTGTACAATTTGTAAAATAATACATGATTATCCATCACATATTTACTAATTACCTTATCCCCTTGACTGTTTTATCAAATTTAATGTTGCTGCATCAATATCAAAAACAGTCTGTTTTCCATCGTACCACCGATCCCAAAAATCTATAGTTGCACTCTTTGGCTTTTCTTTCGGCTTATCTAGGATAATCTTTGATGGCAACATAATTGCATCGCCAACAACAACACATTCACCAACATCCAGATTGGGAAGCATTTCCACAATGCCCACTAACGAATCTGTCAGCATTGCCGCCACTGCCGATTTGTCCCTGTCATTAGTTACCTTTAGGCTGACGATATTATTACACTGAGACATGATTGTTGTATTTAATTCTGCTGGTCTTTGAGATACTATCAGCAGCCCAATTCCATATTTTCTTCCCTCTTTTGCAATCTTCTCAAAAATTTCAAGGGATTTCTTCTCTATCGCTTTCATTTTTGACATGTCATTAGACATATAAATATGAGCCTCATCACACACCAGCACCAACGGATGACGTACCTCATCTTTTGCCGGAGTCATCCAAAACTGTATATCATATATTATACGAGTGACAATACCAATGATAATTGCTAACATATCGGATGGAACCTCTGATAAATCTATAACCTTAATTCGATATTTATCGTTCCCCATAATCCTTGCAGCAAATTGATTTAGATAATCCGCCTGCGTTGTATCCTCTTCATTAAATACAAATCCATACTTTCTATCATCCATCTTTGTTCTCAGACGGGTAATCAAGTTGGTCAATTTGTCATAGTACTGCCCTTTCTTCGTCTTTGCCTGTCCCTTACTATCGCCTGATTTATAGACTTCTCCAGTATTGACTTCTAAAATATTCTGATTCTCCAGATATTCTATTAGTTCCTTTGCTGAAAAAGGAACCGGTGTATCAGCAGTGACTATTTCTTCTGAAACAGCACTCATGTTATTTTTGATATATTTCTTTTTCTTCTGCAAAATATAATTGATTACCGCCGCCCTTTGATTAGTTGATGTCCCTTCTGATGATTCTACAAACAATGAATGAATTTCCTCATAATTGAAAAACCATAATGGAATGTGTAAACCACCTGGTTCATCACAAATCTTGATCTGATCTGCATAAGATAACTCATTATATTCCCCATGCAAATCGAAAACGACCATATTGGCATATGGTAATTGATTGGCTTTTTCCAATACACTGGCAACTGTATAGGATTTTCCACTTCCTGTACTACCAACAATACATGCATGTCGTTGAAAGAAACGGTTGCCATCTAATATTGCTGCCACATCCTTATTGCTGGCAAAATGTCCGATTTCTAAACTTTTACTCTCTGCCGCCTTGCCACTCACAGCATTCATTATCATCTGCATTGCGGCTTCATTCGCCTGATATACTTTACTATTTATTTCAGGATATGTATTAATTGCTCTTTTGAATTTATTCTCACTTCCAGCACCATATTTATTGTAAAAACTTCCCACCAAATTAACGACACAGCAGTTATTTGAATACAATAGGTCTTCTGTCTGCTCTGTTTCATCAAATTCAACTTTCTTCTTTGTCACCTTAGTCAAAATTCCAATCAGCTTCTCATCAGAATTACTTCCACCCAAAACAACAATATCGTTGATTTTTAATGTATTTAGTACTCCTTCATTTTCAACCCCCACCACAACTTTTCGGGTGTCTACATTTTCCACCATACCTATGCAATTTGTGTCTGCCAAGCAATCATTAATATTTCCCGCCATAAAATCACCCCTTTTATCCTATAAACAAATCAGCAAATTGATTAATATCCCACACCGGCATATCTATTGTGTATTTTTTCGACTTATAAATCATATATTCTCTGTCATCCTCATGATAAAATACAGTAATGTTCTTTTTCTCCAGTGCCTTATTGATTATATCTGGCTTAACATCCCTTGATAAAATAAGGACATTCTTCTGAAAACTGTCAAATAGTGCAGTATCAAAATGATCATCATTAAATCCATATCCATATATTAAAAGCGAATAATTATCCCTCGGATTCAACAGTTCATTAAATTCTTCTCTCATACATCGAAACGTATTGTTTGTCATTCCTACCTTATACTTTGAACTTCCAGGTGTTACAATCTCAATATATTCTGCTTTTTCTTTTAGAATTTCATAATCATTTGTTAGGTATTCTTTTCCATTCTCACTAATCCAATTTATGGAGCCATGAGGTTTAAAAAGCCTGATCCATGAATAATTCTTACAATTATATACTTCTGTTGGCTGTTTTAACAGATTTCTACTGAATTTTCCATACAGGCTCCCGTAAAATCCTGTGATAACGCCTATCCCCAACTTGTCACATATAATCTCTATAATCCGGTCATAGTTTGGTGTCATAATATCAATTATCTTTTTATCGCCACTAACCGTACCACTCAAATATTTCAGCAGCCTGCAAAAACCAGTATCTTTTTCATAAATCGTTCTGTGAAGTTTTTCCTCACTCTCCAAAATAAACTTTGCTGTTATCGGCTTAATCGCATCTACTAACTCATTTTCATTTTGTGCAAGATTAGCCAAACCTGCCTCTAAGCCATTTGCTTCTATTTCATCACAGTGATTCTTCCAAATTTCTTTCAAATGTTCATCACTTGACTGTGCAATTTTTTTTGCCAAGTGCTCTGCTAATTCCTTCATCCCCGGAACACCATAAATCACAGAAAGTCCTGTCCCCACAATAATTTTGGGCATATTATTCCTTGAAAGATTTCTTTGTTTGATGTCTTCCACTATATCATCGAAAATTTCTGAATGTATTTCCAGATACTCCATATCCATACCTTTCTAATATTTCCTAATTATCTCTTTTATACTGTCATCCGTACAACTCTCTTGTTCATCTATAGGTTCAAAACACTTCTTGTAGATATCACTATTTTCTTTAAAATTATATCACACATCCCCCAAAAAATCATCATATTCTACTAATTTCGTCACTCCCCATTCAACAACACACCCATATTCGATACCACAGCATCCAGTACCCGGCATATGTACTCTTTCTCCCTGTCTGATTTCCCTGACATATACTTTCCCATGTCATCTCTACAAGCACTCTCATATCCAAACAGCAGATAATCCGTACTCACTCCAAGTATCTGTGCCAGTTCCATCAGCTTATCCACAGAGCAGGAAGTTTCCCCGCTCTCAATCCTCTGCAACTGACGTTCACTGGTATAGTCCAGTTTCTCCGCCAACCTGCTTTGTGTCATCCCATTACGGCGCCTGATTGCCTTAATCCGCTCACCAACAGCTTTCTTGTCATAATACTGCATTAATTACTCTTTCTGACGTCTTATATATTGCTTAAGCTGTAAGTATTGTACCGCAGGCTCAACAACAATCAGAGTGACTGCACCCACTATTTTAAATGGAACATCGTACACCTTTTCCACACATGTTTTTGCATATTTTTGATAAAATAAAAAAACAACCCTGTGGGCATAAAAAAACTCGCAAGGTCATTCTAATGTTGTATGATAGTATTAGAGATTAAGGAAGGAATTTTATAAAACCATGAACCCAGAGAAAAAACAAAAGATTGAAAAAAATCTGAATATTATCGCAAAAAGAGAAGGCATCACGCCGGAGGAAGTCAAATCCGAAATTGGGCGGGCTGTTTCCTATGCCATGAAAAGCAGCGATCCGAAAGCTCAACGCTTCTGGAATAACTTTCCATGTGAAGGAGACAGTCCAACTGTGGAGGAAGTCATCGCTTATCTTGCCGAAAAACTGTCAAAAGAGATATAGTAATGCGGCAGGACACTATTTACTCAAATAGTTATCCTGCCCCTTCAGAAGCTGCTCCACCATATGCAGAGCGAACTCTATTTCTCTTTCGTCACACCGATTCATCATAAAAATAAAACGCTCTATGTACTGTTCCGGCTGTTCCCAGCTCATTAGAGCAAGCGGTGAAGTCTCCAATGCCTGAACTATGTTTTAAATAAGTGTCAAGGCTCATTGCCCTCCTGCCGTTTTCTATACTTTTTGACAGTATCTATGGATACATCTGCCCGCTCCGCAAGTTTTGCCTGCGTCAGGGATAACCTTTTCCGTTCCCTCCTGATGTTACCGGCTATTATTTCGTACAAGTTTTCTCCGTTACGCATAGCCCGCCCTTTCTGACTTTAGCAGTATATCAGAAAATACCATTAAGTTTGGCAAACCGTAACAGTAGGTCGGTTAAATGTAACGCTTTGTTAAAATTTCCCCAATTACCATAAAAACAGCCAACAAAATCAGGCTGCTGTATCCGGCATAAAAATATTCTATTTTGCCCAAGCAGAACAGGAATGCAAGAATACAGACCTGCAATGCAACAATGCAGTGGCTCACTCTCCCGTAAAATCTTCTTTCCTCATCATCCAACGGTTTATTGATGCTCTCCACCGGGCTTAATATCAGTATCGTCACAATCGACATGATCCCGATTATAATAAGCACGGGGTTGTTTACTATTCCCATTATCCACTCACTGGTATAGATTGGGACCAACAAAATTGCCATTGACAGACAGAAACACCCTGCTTTGCTTTTACAATGCACGCCTCCGCTGAAGCTGCATCTGCCTGGGAATATGGATAGCAGTATCTATCTCTATGCCCTCCGATTTTGCCAGACCAAATTTAATTCGGAGAACAGAGTCTACAATCGGATTATCCGTATAAATTCTCTCATCAATCTTCCCCAATTCCTGACACAAGCCTCCCATCTGATCCACAAGAGCTTTTGAATCCTCTTTTTTGCCAGATGATAAAGTTCAAGCAACTTATTTTTCAGATATGCCTCAAGTTCTGCACACACTCGTTCCGTTTTTCCACTTCATTGTAATAAATTTACTTATAGAACATCTCCTCACGGTACATCTCATCCTCATACTGCTTACGTATAAGATAATTAAACCTCTCCATCATGTAAAGCATAAAATAATAAGTCAGTACGATGGAAACAAGGATGCTGATGCACATGATAAAGCTCTTAAGATTACCTGATTCCAAAGACAGAATAATTATGAAGCAGCAGTTCAGAACTGCAAAGACAAAGACC